>Ga0118677_10000361_pt1 | contig 100358 bp, 81 predicted proteins | sample AliMusrvi5mmetaG_FD_86154 | JGI IMG/M metagenome (GOLD analysis project Ga0118677, IMG submission 86154) | reverse complement strand
AACACAAAATGCGTAAAGTTGATAACTTTGTTAAACTGGATGTGATGAAAAATGCGCTCATAAAAGAAGTAAAACGAAGAACCTTAGCCAATCAAATTTCAACTAAATAATGGACAACCTCCCCCCAAGTACTACCGGACCACTAACAAAGTACTACCGGACCACTAACAAATCACTAACAAAGTACTAACAAACCAGATAAAAGCAGGTAACATCAACATGTTTTAACATGTGTTCAGCAAGGACAAGCTCCTCCACCTTCGCCTGGTCCAGGACGCAGCGAACACAGGCGCGAAGGAAAAAAGCAAGGGAATAATCAAACATTCGATCAACGATTTCTGAAGTTTTGCCTTCAGCGTTTTTACCCGCTTACTGAATAAGAAATGCAGTGTTGCGTTCCGGATAAGAGAGAGAGAGAAAAGTATTCCGGCACAAAGCATGTTGACATCATAAAATCCAGTGTTTTATTTTTTGTATTGGTTTCTTACCCCCGGCAACAGGGCAACAAAAATAATTGCAATCGCCCATAACATATAAAGGGTATGCGACCAGTGAACCGACTGCAAATACGACATTTCAGCCTGTATCCAGATAATCAGGACAAAAGCTGCATATATGGAATAGGTCCAGGCCCAATACATGTCGTCAAAAAAATTGAATCGTCCGGCAAATTTGCAATCAGGTCTTTTAACCAAAGCAAAGGTCAGTGCTATCGGGAATAATCCCAGCACGAGAAATAAAATTACACCCGGGATTAAAAAGTTATGGAAAGGAGAATGGTCCAGCATTGAAAGCGGCATGCCCATTAACCTGCCCGAAGGAGAAATGATCAATATACCACCACCGAAAACTGCTCCTGCTCCCAGTAGCGTTAATAAAACAAAATAAATATTTTTCGCTGTCATACTTTTGGTTGCTTTCATTTTATCATCATCATGCAATAATGGCACCCGTTTCCAATGCACGACTAATTTTTATCTGCCAAACTGTTCTTATTATGCAGAACATCATGTTCAATTATCCGCCTTACCCGCCCGGGTTCCTCAAACAACGGGCTATGCGCTGAATTGCTGAAGTTGTAGAACCCTTTTAAGGGTGCATGAAGTTTAGCCAGATATGCTTTTGACAAATTAATATTTACGGTTAGATCAAATTTACCACTAAAAAAGTAAACAGGAATATCAAGTTCAGGAACCAGTGTAGTAAAATTTGTTGCGAGCATTTCTTTGATCAGCTTTGTTTTTGGCAAAAATGAAAACTTTGATTTCCAAATCTTTATTTTTTCCCTGAGGGTGTAAGCTTTACAAGTCCAAACCGGAATAAAAACACCGAAGAAAACGGATTTCATTTTGTGCATGGTGCCAATTCCCAGCGCATGCATGGACCGGTCGCGAATGGAAGATTTATAATATGAAAGGATGTTTGAATCATTTTCGAAAACAGGGTATTTTTCGAGTTCAGCAACTGATTTCTGATTTCCGGCGGCCCTATATTGATCCAACATGTATTGATAGGCAATTTTTTCTGATTCAGCCTGGTTTGTAACCTGTCCCATACCAATATAGGCATAAAACAGTTCCGGTTTTGCCGACACCGCAAACAAGGCGATCGGCGTTCCGCCTGAATGGGCCATGATGTATATCTTATCCTTACCAAAACGTTTGCGTAAGTAGTTTGTAACATCAACAGCGTCGGATGCAAACTGGTGAAAGTTCATACTTTCCGGTGTTACTTCCGGCGTATATGAAAGTCCCCCGCCTCGCTGCTCCCAGTAACAGACAGTAAAATAATCCTCAAGCCCGGGGCTGAACCTGTCAATCAAAAAATAATTGGGAAATGCGGGACCGCCATGAACATACAGTAAAACAGGATTGGCAATATTTTTGCTTCGGATGAACATCCCTTGTCTTACACCACCAATTCTTATGAATGTTTTCTCTGAAATACTTCCGGGCAATTGTTTGCCGGTATCATCCAGGGAAGGTTCAATTCTGCCAGGGCTATATATTAATAAAATACCGGTGAGGACTAAAAACAACCCCGATACAAGTGCAACTGTTAGTCCCAACATGTGTTTTATTGAATTTTTTTCATTCCCCGACCTACTGTTTTATTCCGGTAAATCAATAAAGAAACGGCAACGATGCCTGCAACGATCAACCCCGTATCTTCCAAAATGCCGAATTGAAATGCCGCCATAAAACCTATAGCCGACCAGCCAAATGGAATGATCAGAACTGCAGGCGGGCATCTTTTAATATTCAATAGCAGGAATCCAAAAGTGAAAATTGTAGTCGGGCAGGGCACCCCAAAGGTTGGGGAAGATGGATAAAAATGACCAAGGAAATAACCTGAAACAGGATAGATGATCAGTGCAAATACGATCAGGATTATTCCTGCAATTCCATATTTGTCTTTTTGAAATTGAAATGAAAATTTATTTTGAAAAAAACCAAATATCAAAAATAAAATACCCTGGATAATAAATATTGTTCCGAACAAATATGCCGCTTTATTAATTTCAGAAAAGAAAATAATATGATAAACTATTCCCATCCACAACCACATTAAAGAAATAATGATACTGATCGTTTTATCAGACATACGATTTGGTTTTAATGCCATGAAGATGGCAATTCCACCTATCAGGTAAAAAACAATCTGCATAGGGAAAACTGCTTCATTGTAGGTTTTAAAAACTTCGAGGAACTGCCCTGAGGTGAATGACATTTGCATTATTCGGGATGTTGATTATTTACAATGGTATCTGCTTTGTTAAAAACATTTTAGCCAACTTTTATTACTACGCTACCTTTTTTATGTCCTTTCGCCACATATCTGTGAGCTTCGACAATCTCTTCAAGAGGATAGCATTTATCAATAATTGGTTTTATGTGTCCGGCTTCAAAAAACGCTGTGATTTTATCAAGTCGCCCTGAGTCTAACAATAGTTTGTCATCATCAATGGAGACATATTTCCCTTTTGGAGCAAGTGCCTTTTTACATGCTTCTTTCAATTTTGATGTTTTAAGTTTCCCCACAGCATCAAGTATAAAATCATATTGAATAGTTGGAGCTATCTTGCCCACTTTGGTGTAATCAATGACGATATCCGCTCCCAGTGATTTTACTAATTCTAAATTTATTGTACTGCATACTCCGGTAACTTTTGCACCCAGGAATTTAGCAAATGGTATAGCTATGGTACCCGTTGTTCCCGATGCTCCATAAATCAGCACATTTTTTCCAGTCTGGATATTCCCTTTTTCCATAGCTTGAAATGCCAGAAGACCACCATAGGCAGCTACGGTAGCCTCTTCATATGAGATATTTATCGGTTTTAGTGCCAGGCATCCATACGTTGAATCCGTCTCTTTCATACATTTATACTCAGCATATGCACCAAGTCAAAACCCAGTAAGCCCATACACCTGGTTCCCTTTTTTAAATCTCTTTATCTCTTTTCCAGTTGGTTCAATCTCTCCGGCTAACGCCAGTCCTATGATGGACTTCCGCGGTTTAAATATACCTAACATAAGACGCATCGGGATTAGAAACAGCAAAGGTAAATCAGAGCTTCGGATAAAAATATCACTTGCCGTTACAGCTGTTGCATAAATCTTTATCAGTACTTCATTATCCTTTGGGGTAGGCTTTTCCGCCTCTCTTAATTGAAGAACTTCTGGTGGTCCATATTTGGTGCAAATAATTGCTTTCAATGATTCATATATTATCCTTGTTTTTTTCCTAACGCTTCAATCTCGAAGAGCCACTTTTTTCTTTTCAGGTGGTCCGATGTTTTGACCATTGTGAACGATGAAATCCTGACAGGCTTTACACCGCAGAATTCCAAAATTGCTTTTTTCATGGAGTTATGTCCAGGACTTCTGTTCACCAACCAGTAATACCATCCTGGTGTATCCATGGTAACAATAATCCGGGCGGTTTTACCTTTCAGTAATTTGGCTGGCAAGGGCGATTTTTCAAGATATTTAAAGGCAAAATTGGGGAGGAAAACCCTGTCAATAAATCCTTTGAGCAAGGCAGGATAAGTACCCCACCAATTGGGATAAACAATCACCAAATGGTCTGCCTCTGAAATATCCTGCTGAACTTTTAGTAAATCAGGCTCCAGTTCAGATACAACTCTATAGCCGTAGCTAAGTATCGGGTTAAATTTTAAATCTGCCAGGTGAACCAGTTTACATCCTGCTCCATTGGCATCTGCGCCTTTTTTGTAACTTTCTGCCAGGGCAAAACAGAAACTTTTTTGATCAGGATGCCCGTTTATAATAAGAATTTTTTTCATCAGGTGGCTTTGTTTAAAGAGGGAAACTTTTAAACAAAGATATTCTGCTTTAAAGTCTGCAATGTTATATTATTATTTGTTTGAATTACATTATTCACACTTTCCTGAAGCTTTGCCTGCGGCCATGAAAAAAAGGCATCAGGCACGGGTTTTTAAAACCTGATTGACTATGGCGAATTTAGCCCTTCCGGTATATCCCGGTTGAGTGGCTTCATGCCGGTTGCGACGGGCGACCAGGCGGAGCCTTCGTTGTAAGGCAAAATGCAATATTTATTTTGAATCCTTATCCAGATACCATGTTATTCCATTGTTTGTTTTAAAGCCGACCAGTCCTGTTTTTATCGAATAATAGGCGATTGAAAACCATTCATTGTTCCGGTCGTCCGGATTGACACAAAATAGTTCATAAACATTAAAAAAGGTTTTAGGGCCTATTGAAAACATTGAATGATAAGAAACGATGGAGTCTCCCAAACCAGCTCTGTTGAATATTGTATCGACTTTAAATAAAAAATGGCCATTGAACCAATCACCATCAGGTTGCGAATTAACATCAGCGTAAAAATTCAACTCAAATTCTTTATTATTAGTCGGATTATCAAACGTGTATAGTGAAAAAAGATTGATATCAAAACGTGTCTGGAAGTTTTCGGTAAACTTTTTCATCATGTTGCGATCTTTATCAAAATAATCGCCTTCACACCCGTTGTAATATTCTTTTGCATCACTGGGGCTGATTTTATGAACCTCTTCAACGTAAGTTTTCCGATCCCCCTGGGGGAATACAATGGAATCACCTTTGAAATTTTTATATGTCAATATTTCATTTCCCATGTATGGGTTGATTTTAAGTTCCTCCGGAGTGAGTTTAAAAACAGCTATTTGGTTTTCCACGCATGGTTTGGTGCATTGATTACATATAAACAAGGTGGTTAGCAATAGTAAAATTTTTAATATGTTCCTCATATCAGCTTTATTTGCATTTTGACTGGTGCCCTGTTATCCGTTACCTTGGGATGACAATTCCAATTAACATGGCATCCGGTTTTATATGGATAACACCTTCAGGCTGCATAGCAAATATAATTAAATTGTTCGTTGCCGGGTTCTGTAAACCCGGGCATTTTCCGCCAGGATGATGGGGATTCCGGCAAAAGGAAGCGGCCGTTGTGGGGCCATGCCATGGCATGGCCCTACGGTGTTACCAGCGGGAGCCCGTAGGGACACGCCATGGCGTGTCCCTACGTTGGCGTGTCCCCACCGCAACCGTGTTGCCGGAATGGTACCAGGTTATGGATTGCCTGATCTTACTGGAATTGCAGAATCTTCTGACAAGACTAAATGTTCACTATAACATTTGTTTTGTGCTGCTCACTGTTATTTCCAACACCCGGGTCAGAAACGAAAACTTGCTTTTCATCATGTCGTATTCTTCGCCCGATTCGACATACCGGGCGGTGCCATCGATCACAAAACCGGTTCCCGGGTAATCTTTGTAACCCAAAACCTCTTTGCTGCCCAGTGCTAATTTAACCTTGTTGTTTACATCCACATTTTTTTCAGTTTTACGGAAACCGTAGGCAGGAATCAAAATACGCTCATCTTCGGTAACGACCAGGTAAGAATTCCAGGTGTTTACCAGGTGGGGTTCAACACCCCACGACATGACGGATACAACACCTTCATGCTTCAATACTTCGAAAAATTTCTCACTTAAATTGCTCATGGTTTTTCCTTATAAATTTTATGTTGGTTGCCTCGATCCGCCATCCACGATTTTAATTCCAAATGAAACTGAATCCGGTTGCGAAAGGCTGACACCACCCGGCAGGAAGGCGATGAGGGTGACCAGGGCAAGCCGTGACAAATGTATAGAAATTGTTCCATTCTTTTCCGGGTGTCCCCTGTTTGTATGGTCACTTTCACGCTCTGAACAAGCCGTTTAGGCCGGTGAACCACCCTGCAGCCGGTGAACCCTTTAAAATTTACGGTAACCCGGTTTATCTGCCGGCAACTTCGGATCAGGCGGACAAATGGTTCGCTGGTCAATCACTTTTGGATTGGCATCCCCATGGTGGTAGTTTTGAATCGTGATTGATTGTTGAACCTTAAAAACCTGCATTATGGAAAAGATAATGATTTTCGGATTTGCCACCATCCTTGGCTTGTACACTGTAAGTGGCCCTAAACCATGGGTCACCACCAACCCCGGACAGGAACGGATCTCCCCGGGCATTGAAAAACCATGGGTCATCACCAACATCCAGCCCGCGGTAGTTGTTACGCCGGGTATTCAAAAGCCCACCGTTACGCCGAACGGGCATCTTTTGCCGCGGTAACTATTTGCGCCCGGTAAGGTCGAGCAGGCCGTTGATGAAGGTTAATGGGTGAGGCGGGTTGCCGGGCACATACAGGTCAACTGGATACCGGCTTAGGAAATCCCGGTCCAGTGCAGGACTGTTGTGGAAGATCCCCCCGCCGATGGCGTCGCTGCCGGCCAGGATGAGGACTTTCGGCGAGGGCACGGCATCCCAGGTGATCTGCAGGGCTTCGGCCATGTTCACGGTGACGGGACCGGTTACGACGATCCCGTCGGCGTGCCTGGGCGAGGCCACGAATTCGATGCCGTAGCGACCCATGTCGAAGTTGACATTCCCGGCGGCATTCAGCTCCATTTCGGCCGAATTGTCCCCGCCGGCCGAAACCTGGCGCAATTTCAGCGCATGCTTGAAGAGGGAACGAACCTCCGGCCTCACCTTTGCGGGATCCAGCCGCAGGGGCAGATCCTCCCCCGCTTTCACGACAAGGCCTTCGCGCACATTGACCGCCATTTTATGGTCATTTGTAAAGATGATCCTGCCGGGAAGAGCAAATGCGCATTCCATGCAGAAGAGGCACCTGCCCAGGTCGATGGAGCATGGTTCGGTCCCGATGGCACCGACGGGGCAAAGCCTGCTTAACCGGAGCGTTTCGTCAGCGGTGATGCCGGCACTGATGACCGGCCGCCCCCTGAAAATTGCGGGCAATGCGGCTGCCCGCAGGTCGGGCACGTACTGGCGCCCGTGGCGACGGAAAATATTCAGCTCCTTGAACGGCATCTGTTTTATGTTCTGATAATCATTTACTTTCTTATCTGCATGGCAACAGGCATCAGGCAATAGGCAATAGTGGACTGACAACCTCCATTTTCCATATTTTCGCTACCTCACTACCTCACTACCTCGCTACCTCGCTACCTCACTACCTCACTACCTCACTACCTCGCTTCCTACAAATCATTTCCGCAATAACTCAGATTAAAACTCTTGTTGCACAACGGGAAGTCGGATATCTCCTGGTTCCGCACCGCGAGCGCCAGCGCCATCCAGTTGTGCAATGACGGGTCCTTGACCTTGTATTGAATAATCCTCCCCTCCCGGTCGGTCACCGCCACATGGCAGATCTCGCCTCGCCAACCCTCCACCAGCGATATGGCCAGCGAGTCGGGGGCAAGCGAAGCATCATAGAGGGAAATTTCGGATTTACGATTTCGGATTTCGGATTTCGGATTCTCCTCAATCGTAAATCGTAAATCGTAAATCGTAAATCGTTTTAAAAGTTCCCTTATAACCTCCATCGACTTTTCAACTTCCATTTTCCGCAGCATGGCCCTCGACCACACATCGCCCTTGTGGAGCATCACCGGTTCGTAGGAGTATTCGACAAAGGCCGAAAAGGGATGCGACCATCGGATGTCGCGGTACATGCCGCTGCTTTTCGCCGCCATGCCCACGGCACCGATCAGCGAGGCCTGCATGGTGGTCACCCTGCCGGTGCCTTCAAAACGGCCAAGAACGCTGGGCAGGGAAAAGAGTTTCGAGGCCATCTGGAGATAGCGGGACTCCACCTCATCCAGATTTTTAAGGATTGTGGCCACGATCTCCGCGGTGAGCGGGTAGTGGCTCCCGCCGGGGCGAACGAGCCCTTTGCCGAAACGGTTCCCGCACCAGAGCTGGGTAGTGTTGATGATGATGGTGCGCAGGGCTTCGTTGACGACCTGCCCGAACTGGTAGGCGATGTCGGTGCAAAGTGCAGCCGTGTCGCCAATGTGGACGGCAATTCTTTCCAGTTCCAGCGCAACGACCCTTTCGATGGCAAGTCCCTGACTGATCTCCAGCCCGGCGAGGGTGTCGATCACCCCTGCATGGGCCAGGGAGTGGCCCACGGTGGTATCGCCGGCGATGCTTTCGGCCAGGATCGATTGTTTCAGGAAATCCTGTTGCCCGGTGAACAGTTTTTCCACCCCCCGGTGCTGGTATCCGAGGTGTATCTCGAGGTGCAGCACTTTTTCGCCGTTGCAGATGAACCTGAAGTGGCCCGGCTCGATGATTCCCGCGTGCACGGGACCCACGCCCACCTCGTGCAGCGACTCCCCTTCGATGGTATAAAACGGGTAGTGGTTCATCCCCTCCGAAGGATCATGCCGGCCGGCCGGGTAACGCACCGGTTTAAGCCAGGGGTGGCCGGGGAACCCGATGCCGAAGTTCTCATGGATCTCCCTTTCGAAGATGTGGAACTGGAAATGTTTTTCGGTGAGGGATGGAAGCGAGGGAAGTGGTTCCATGGGCTGTTCATGCGAAAAGAGCAGGATTTCATGGTTCTCATCCGCCGCCATGCAGCAGACAAACCGGTATTTATCCTCCTGCGGCACCACGAAATAGGTAAGGCAGTGGGTTCCCTCCTCGCCCATCAGGCGGTCGGTAAATGCCCTGAATTCAGGATATTCAAGTACCGGGATCTCCGCCATGGCGACGGTTCCGGGGTTTGTAAGCAGTCCGGTGTATTTCCTGTCATTCATTATTTCGGCAATGCGTTGATGATCGATTCAATCAGGTGCCTGAGCGGCGCCGGCTGGGCAAAACAGATGAAGATGACCAGCCCGAATAAGACATACTGGGTGGCCGACTGCCAGGGGTTGACGCGGATGTGATCGTGCAGCGGTTTTTCACGCGGCTGCGAATAGACGATGTGAAGCACCCGGGTGAGCAGGGCGTACAAAACGAAGCACAGCAGCAGCGAGGTGGCTCCCAGCAGCAGGTAATTGTGCGACCACACCATCGCCTTCATCAGGTACAGTTCGGAGATGAACATCCCCGAAGGCGGGATCGCGGTGATGCAGAGGAACCCCAGCAGCAGCGCGGTGGCGCCGGCCGGGTAGAGGGCCATGTAGTTGCCCGATTCGTCGAGTTTATAGGTCCCCATCACCTTGTACGATTGTCCCATCTGGTAGAAAAGACCCGCCTTTGTAAAGGAATGGAGCACGATGTGCAGGATGGCGGCATAATAGCCGATACCGCCGACACCGAGCGCGATGGCCACGATCCCCATGTTCTCGAGGCTCGAGTATGCGAGCATGCGCTTGTTGTGTTTGGCCTTGAGCATGTAGCCTGCCGAAACCAGGAGTGACAGGATTCCCGACAGGATCAGGACGTGGTTCATGAAGGGCAGGATGGTGGTGGCCGAGAACAGGGCATAGATCCGGAAGATCGCGAGGAAGCCCACATTCATCAGGGTGGTGGAGATGAAGGCGCTGATGGGGGGAGGCGACACCGTATGGGCATCCACGGTGACCGTGTGCATCGGGAACAGCCCCATCTTGGTGCTGTAGCCCACCAGGACGAAGATAAAGGCGATCTTCAGGTAGAGCGGGTTGGCCATCCGGGCGATCTCGGTGATGCTGCCGAACGAGAGGTGCAGCAGCCGGGCGTCGTGCACGGTAAAACCGAGGAAGAGGATGCCCAGGTAGGCCAGGGCGATCCCCACCGAACAGACGAAGACATATTTCCAGGTGGCTTCGAGGGCCATCTGGGTGCGGTCGTGGTAGATCAGCGCGGCGACGGCCAGGGTGGTTGCTTCCACGAAGATCCACACCGTGGTCATGCCGTTGGCGAGGTAGGCCCCCGACATGGAGGCCACCAGGGCGATCAGCGCACCGTGGTAGATGGCGAAGACCCTCGGCCTGGCGTCCTTTACGTATATAAAGCCATGGTAAACCGTGGTGATGGTGAGTATGGAGAGGATGGACAAGAGCAGCACCCCCAGCGGGTCGAAGGTGAAATAATCAAGCACCGTTTCACCAAGGTGAAGCCACGCGTAACCTGAAAAAGCGATGTGGACGGCCACATAAAAAACCGTGATGCCCCTCGCCAGCGCCTTATGGTGCACCAGCCCGGTCACCGTCCCGGCCAGCAGCGAAACCACGAAAAAACCCACCAGTATGTACCCCGTTTCAGCCATTTATTTGTTTAAATACTATTTCGCTACCTCGCTATTTCGCTACCTCTAATCATCCCTCAGCATCGTCAGATCGGTGGCCCGTTGTTTCAGCCGCATCACGAAGATCCCGAGGATGAGCACGCTCACAAAAATGTCGAGCAGTATCCCGATGTTGATCAGCATGGGCATCTCGCTGCCGATGGCCAGCGAAAGCAGCAGCACGGCATTCTCGATCACGAGGAAACCCACCAGGTGCGAAAATATCTTCTTGTGCGAGATGATCATGAACAGTCCGGTGTAAACGGCAAAAAACGCCACTATGAAGTATATCATGTTCCCCGGCGTGGTGTTCAGCGAAAAGGAGACCACGATGCTGAGCAGCAGTCCGAGGGTGACGAACAGCAGCGAATAAAACCCCGGCAGGGCCTTTTCGTGAACGCGGGCCTCCCCGGTCTTCTCGATGACCCGGAACAGCAGGAACGGCACCACAATCACCTTGAAAACCAGCGTTTCGAGGGCCACAAAAAGCAGCGTTGCCAGGGTGATCGCGTTCAGTTCGAGGAACGACAGGACAAACAGCAGCACCCCCTGGAAGCCGATCAGCCCGGCATAGATGCGGAAACGCTCCGTCATGCTGAAGTAGATCAGGGTAATCGCAAAAACGATGACAACCAGGATGTTCATGTCAACTGATCATTTTATAGGTGATCAACAATACGAGGATAAAGGCGACCAGCGCAATGGAACTCAGCGTTACGATGAATTGCGGGTTCCGGGCAAGTTTTTTGCGGGCCCTGAAGGATTCCATCAGGCCGATGAGGGAGGCGAACAACACCTGGATCATGAAAAACACCCCCACCTGCACGAGCACCATCCAGGAGGGGCTGCTCCCGGTGATTACCGGCAATTCATGACTGGTGAGCAGGTTCTCCCCGCCGGCGATGATCCTGCCGGGGTTGGCGGGCACCAGGAAGTTGGTGATGAGCAGTCCGTACATGGCAAATTTCAGGGCGGTGCCGATGTTGACCAGGGCCAGGTCGAACCCGCTGTGGTCGAGGATCATTACCTCGTGGATCATGGTGAGTTCAAGGTGGGTCTTCGGGTCGTCGACCGGCATCCGGCTGTTCTCGATCATGGCGATCTGCACCAGCAGGTAAACGGCGATGAACCCGAGGATGAAGGAGCTGTGTCCTGCGAACTGGAACGAATCGAATATCTGCTGCATGGAGGTATGGCCGGTAAGCAGGGCCAGGGTGCCGAAGAGGATGAAAAAGGCCGGTTCGGCGAGCATGGAATAGAGGGCTTCACGGTTGGCCCCCATCCCTTCGAAGCTGCTACCGGTATCGAGCGCCCCCAGGATGAAAAGGAACTTCCCGAGGGCCAGCAGGTAGGCGAACAATACAAAATCCCCTTCAAACCCGAAGAAAGAGGGGGTGCCGGGAAAGGGCAGCAGCAGGATGGCGCAGAGGATGGTCGACAGGTAGATGACCGGTGCCAGCCTGAAAACGTAACTGGTGGTGGTGCTTATCACACTTCCTTTTTGCAGCTGGACCAGGATGTTCCTCCAGGGCTGCATGATCCCCGGTCCCTTGCGCCCGCTTGCAATGCTTTTCACCCGGAGGATGATTCCCGGGAAAAAGAGTGCGGTTATGGCGGCAAGCAGGGATCCGGTCATAAGATTTTCAGGTAAAGCAACACAAAAATGATGAGCATGAAGACAAACGCATACAGGACGTAGTGCTGTATGTTCCCCGTCTGCAGCCTTGCGATCTTCTTCAGGGCCAGCATGAGGAAATCGAGGATCTTCCGGGTGGCGGTTCCGAAAATATCGGCCGTACGGATGATGAAGGAACGTTTCGCCGGAAAGATGTCCTCTTCGGCGATCGGCCGGTACTCCGTCCGGGTATGCAGGAGCGGGTTGGCCAGTTCGGTGAAATTCCCCGCGTAGGAATCCGGGGTGTATTGAATCCTCGGGGTGGCGGCCGTGTAACCGCATCCCCAGGTGGGGCCGTACACGGTGGTGGCGGGTTTTACGACCAGGCTGCGCAGGGCCAGCAGGGCGGCGGTGAGGAGGAGCAGGATGATCCCGACCAGGCTGATCTTCGAAAGCGCCTGGAAAAGGGGAGCCATGAAGGGCTGCGGGGAAACGTGAAACTGGTCGCCGATCATCACGAGCAGGGGCGACAAAAACAAAACGGGGGCAAGCCCGATGAGCAGGATGACCATTGCGATGAGCAGTTTGGGGAAGAGCATCCCCGGGGTCACCGCATTTTCTTCAAAGTGGATCTTCGACCGCGTGGTCCCGAGGAAGGTGAGCCCAAATGCCTTTGAAAAGCCGAAAACGGCGAGGCCGCCGATGAGCGCGAGGGCCAGGATGACCATCAGCATCGAGAGCGACTGGAAAACCGATGCCGAATGCAGCCCTGTGAAGAGCCCGTAATAGATGAGGATCTCCGAAATAAAGCCGTTGAGGGGCGGCAGGGCGCAGATGGCCACCGAACCGAAGAGGAACAGCCCGGCGGTTCGCGGCATCCGGTGGATCAGCCCGCCCAGCTGGGCAATGTTGCGGGTGTGGGTGGTTTTGTAAACCGATCCCGCGCCATAGAACAGGAGCGATTTGAACAGCGAATGGTTCAGCACGTGCATCAGTCCGCCGCCGAATCCTAGGAGGACCAGGGCGGGCTGGTGAAGCCCCATGCCCATCGCTCCGAGCCCGATGCCCATGCCGATGATCCCGACATTCTCGATGGTCGAATAGGCCAGGAGCCGCTTCAGGTCCGACTGGATGACCGACATTATGATCCCGTACAACCCGGTGAGGCTGGCGGTGATCATGATGATGATCCCGATCAGGTAGGCATCCGACTGAACATAGGTTAAAACGCGGACAATCCCGAAGATGCCCATTTTGATCATCACCCCCGACATCACCCCCGACACATGCGAGGGAGCCGCCGGGTGCGCCTCGGGAAGCCAGGTATGAAAGGGGATGAATCCTGCCTTGACGGCAAAACCGGCAAAGAAAAGCAGGAAAACCGGCGCATTCGGGTGCCCGGAAAAGTAGGCCGTCAGCCCGTCAAAACCGAACTGCCCTGTACCCGCTTCGACGACCAGGAAGGCAATGACCAGCAATACCAGCCCGATATGCATCTGCACCAGGTAATTGACCGCTGTTTTCAGGGTGGTACGTTTCTCGGCTTCGAACAGGATCAGCATGAAAGAGGAGACGGCCATGAGCTCCCAGCAAACCAGGAAGACGGTGCCATCGTGAACCATAAGGACGCACAGCATCGAAAAATGGAGCCACACATAGCTGAAATAATGGAGGGCGAACTGGGCGGGTGTTTTGGTGCGGCGGTATGACAGGAGGTATCCCTTTGCGTACAGCAGCCCGGTAAGCACCGTGAAATTGGTGACCAGCACGAAAAAGGCGCTGAGGTTGTCGATGGTGAAGGTGACCGACCCGGATGGCCCGGGGAGGTGAAAGAGGATTGGGATGCTGCCCGGGTTCATCAGCACCTGTGCAGCCGGCAGGGCGGTCAGGACGATGGTCAGCACCGTTACCGACAGGGTATAGTAATACCGGGTTCCTGTAGGCATCACCAGGATGAAAAAGGAGAGGACGACCGGTATGAGAATGAAAAGGTTTTCCACGAATGGTGCAAAGAAAGGACATTTGCCCGGGAATAAAGGAAAAACCGCCGGGTATTTATAAACAGGCCGGTGTTAACAGGTTCTGATCCAGGCCATGATCTGTCGCGGTTGCGTTTCATCCCCGGGTTTTTTTTAAGCCATTTTATCCGAAAAGGTGAAAAAGCATACCTTTACCACGTTTCTAATTCAACGCGGCTTACAATGGAATCCGGGTATCCTTCAGAAAATCTTTCCCGTACCCAGGCTTTGGTGAACATGCTCCCGGCTGCCGGGCTCTTCCTGCTGAACATCGTGGTGAAGAGCTGGTTCCTGGGAACGAGGGACATCGCCATGGATGAGCCGTTCACCATTTTTCACGCACAGGGGAGCCTCCCGGAGATTTTTGCCATGCTCCGTACCGAGAACAACCCTCCGCTGTTCTTCCTGATCCTTGATTACTGGATCAGGCTTTTCGGGATCGGGGCGGTTTCGGTGAGATTCCTGCCGATGGTCTTCAGCTCGCTCACAGCCGTTTTCATCTACCTCACCGGGAAGAGGTTCTTCTCCATGCGCGCTGCCATCGTTGCATCGCTGCTTTTCACCTTCTCGAACTTCAACCTGGTTTTTGCCCATGAAGCGCGGGTTTACTCGCTTTTCACGTTGCTTACCGTCGTATCGGTGTATCTCCTGTTCGCGCAGCACGAAAAACAAAGCCGTGCAAAGGTTGTCCTCCTCGCTGTCGTCAATTCCCTGCTGCTTTACGCCCATTTTTTCGGGGCGGTGGTCATCTTCACCGAACTGCTGATGATGCTTGCAATCCCCGGATCCGGGAAGAGGGGGCTGAAATGGTTTGCTGTTTCGCTGGGCGTCACGCTGCTGCTCTACCTGCCCTATCTCCCGCTGATGCTCGGCCGGTTCGGGGCCGCCACCCACAGGGGCACCTGGGTGGGAAAACCGGTGATCAGCGACCTCTACACCATGGTCCGGAGGTATTGCAACGAACCGGTACCAGCCGTAATACTCCTGATACTGGTGGCTACAGGGACCGGTTATGACATCGTCAGGCGGCTAAGGGATAAAATCCCCGCCGGCTGGTACACCCGGTCAGTTTACACCTGGTTTTTTGTTCCGTACCTCGGGATGTTCCTGGTTTCGTTCCTGATCCCGGTGTTTCTCGACCGTTACACAGTGTTTATCTCCATCGGTTTTTACCTGCTCGCCGGGGTTTCGGCCGACAGGCTCAGCCGGTCGGAATGGGCGGGGCTGCTCATCCCGGCCTGTGCCGTGGCGGTGATGCTGTTCACCTTTAACCCGAACACCGACAACAAGAGAAGGTTCAGGGAGGCGGTGGCCACCATCCGTACCCTGAAGTCGGGCAGTGCACTGGTCATCATCTGCCCCCCGTGGCTCGGGTACGGGTTTGCCTATCATTATGATCCGGCTGTTTTCATGGATTATCATGCCATGAACACGCGTTTGAATGCTGATCGGATATATCCCGTCAGCAATGCCTCCATGATCGGCACCAGGTTGCTGGAAGGTGCCGGTTCCGTAATATATTTCGAGGAGTGGGCGAGCATTGCCGACCCGGACAACAGCATCGGCGCCGCCCTCGGGAAATCATTCGTTCAGACCCGGGAGGTGAAGATATATGAGTCGTTTATGATCCATGAATACCATCGGCGAAAATAGAGGGGTCCAACCCGGTTCGAAACGGGAGTTACCTGCGAAAAGGCAATATCAACCACAGAGGCACGGAGAAAAATTCAGAGGACTCAAAGAAATTTCTTTAAAGGGGTTACGTTAAACTCAGTGTTCTCTGACCCTACTCTGTATCTCTGTGTTTAACCCGCGCAGCGGACAAAGGAAGAATTAAAGAGGTGCAACGGAAGAAACCCCGGAACCTGTTTCGGATTGTTTCCCATAATCAGGTAAATTTGCACTACTGAATTCATCAAGACCCGCATGAACATGGTTCGTCTGAAATTAATCCTCTGTGTTGGTTCATTGCTCACCGGGCTGGCCCTGCTGCCAGGTTGCGGAAAGAACGGCGGTGTATGCCTATCCGACTCGGGTACCGTGTCCCGGCAGCGACGGGAGGTTGGCGAATTCGACAGCATCGACCTTGCCGACAACATGAACCTGGTACTTACACAGGACACCTTCAGCCGCGTGGAGGTTGAATCGGGAAAAAACCTCTTCGGAGGAATCAGCACCACGGTGAAAAACCGCGAACTGATCATCAGGAACAACAATACCTGCAACTGGGTGAGGAGTTACAGCAAGCCGCTGAACGTCTATGCCACGGTGAAGAACCTCGTGAAAATTTACTACAACAGCTCAGGCAACGTCTCCACCACGAATACGATCAACTCCGGGTACCTCAAACTCGACATATGGGGCGGGTGTGGTGTACTCGACCTCGATGTGAATGTCGTCAACGGCTTTTTCATCCTGCACATGGGCACGGCCACCATCACCCTGCGTGGCATATGCCAGGTCAGTTCGGTTTATTCGGGCGATTACGGGCTGGTGCAGCTGAAGCAGCTTCAAACCGGCTACACCTTTGTGACCAACCGCGGCTCCAACGACTGCTATGTGAATGCCAACCATTATGTTGAAGCCTGGATTAATTCGGTGGGGAATGTTTACTACACCGGCAATCCACCCAGTGTAACCGAACATATTACAGGTACGGGAAAGCTCCTGCCCTTCTGATTGCATGCCAGGCACGGACACCACGGAGCGTTTCTGATCCCCTGGCCGGCCGGTTCATAAGCGTCCACCGGTAAATTACTACTTTTAACCTTTTGCCTTTCCCTATGTCGGCTAATCTTTATACACATCTTTCCCTGCCAAAATAAAATGCTGACAGGTTGATTACCTTTTCCTGTTTTTCCGATTAAACCGAAATAAAGGATTGCAATATTCCTCATGATTAAATAATCTGGTGCTTACCACTCTGTGTTTCTCCGTGTGGACTTCGTGTCTCTCTGTGTAACAAATAATTACACGGAGTTCCACGGAGATGCAGGGAGAATCACAGAGATAAAAAATGTAATAATGGAAATCAATAAGATCACTGAGAAAATTATTGGTTGTGCGATCGAGGTACATAGACACCTGGGCCCCGGGCTATCGGAATCAGCATATGAAGAGTGTCTGGCATATGAATTATCCAGTATCGGATTAAAAGCTGAACGACCGAAACACGTACCAGTGATTTATAAGGAAATTCATTTGGAATGTGGTTATAGGATCGATATCCTGGTGGAGGACCTTGTGATCATTGAATTAAAAACAGTTGAGAACTTTTGCCCTGTTCATGAAGCTCAAATATTGACCTATATGAAGTTTGCACAAAAAAAGACCGGGCTGTTGCTTAATTTTAATGTTACGGTACTTAAAAATGGCATAAGAAGATACAAACTAAAATCAAAAAAAATAAATTTAGTGCTGTTTGATAAGTAGATATTCCATCAGCCATTCCAAAATCCATTTTAAAAAGAGATGTGTATAAAGCGTAGCCCTATGTCGCGAAGGTTTGGTAAGTTTGCAGAACCGATCCAAACCAGCACCCCGGCATGAAACCTAAAACGGTCCTTAACATATTCCCCGTCCTTGGCCTGTTGTTGTGCATTTTTGCGGCACCTTCCTGCACACACAAGGCAGAAACTGTCATAAATGCAGCGGATTCGTCGTACCGGGAGATACACGACCTGGCTTACGGGCACCTTCCGCAACAGACCTATGACCTCTTTCTCCCTGCTGGCCGCAGCCGGCAGACGGCCATGGTCATCGTGATCCACGGAGGAGGTTGGATCTCGGGTGAAAAGGAGTACGTGGATTCCTACGCAAAAAGATTTTCAGACGACGGATTTGCAGCAATCTCCATGAACTACCGGCTTGCAAGCGATTCGGTGCACTATCCCCTTATGCTGGAGGACATCGATTCCATGATCGCCTGTGTTTCACAGCATGCTGCCGGATGGGGCATCGGCAACGGCCAGGTGGGCCTTTTCGGTTACAGCGCCGGCGGCCACCTGGCACTCCTCTATTCATATTCGATCGACCGGGCGCGGTCGGTTTCCGCAGTGATCTCGCTGGCCGGTCCGACGGATGTACAGGATCCCCGGCTCTGGGCCGTACCCTGGATGTTCGGAGAACTAAAACTGATGGAGGGAGATTCCATTACCTCTACGTGGGGCCTTGCAAGCCCGGTGAGATGGGCCGGCATCGCAAGCCCTCCGACCTTTCTCATTCATGGCACCCTCGACAGCATCGTACCTGTTTCACAATCGGTTAAACTCGACAGCGTGCTGAGGAGCAGGAATGCCAGCGTGCAATTGTTGCTGCTCCCGGGCCAGGCCCATACCTATACATGGGATGCATTTGAAACTTTAATGGAAAAAAGCAAATCCTACCTGAACGCAAACCTGAAGCACTAACATACCGGTATTGTCAGCGTCACCGGCATCTTTTTCGCCATTTCGCTACCTCGCTACCTTTTTACTCATACCTGAGTGCATCGATCGGGTTCAACCCTGCTGCCTTCCGTGCCGGGTACCAGCCAAAGAAGATGCCGATAGCCGAAGAAAAGACGAACGACATCAGGATTGACTGAACGGTGATGGTCACCGGCCAGCTGAGGATGTGGGCAATCAGCTGCGAAACAAGCACGCCGATGGTTACCCCGATAAATCCCCCGAGCAGGCTGATCAGGAGTGCTTCGATCAGGAACTGGAGCAGTACATCCCTGCCCCGGGCCCCGACGCTCATGCGGATCCCGATCTCCCGGGTGCGCTCGGTCACCGAAACAAGCATGATGTTCATGATCCCGATCCCGCCCACCAGCAGTGAAATGCTGGCAATGGTTGCAAGCAGGATGGTGAGGATGCCCGAAGTTGCAGTAGCGGCACTGGCAATGTCGGTCTGAGTTCGGATGGTGAAATCGGCATCCTCCGACTGACCCAGGTGATGCTTGGCCTTCAGCACATCCGTGATTTCCTGCGACGCCGTCGGGATCAGCGGTTCCGATACCGCCGACGCCAGCATGTTCTGGATATAGGTCACGGCCAGCATGCGCTTCTGGACGGTGGAGAAAGGGGCGATGACCATGTCATCCTGGTCCTGCCCGAAAGCGTTCTGCCCTTTTTTTTCGGTTATCCCGATGATCTTGAAGGGAATTTTGTTGATCCTGATATAACTCCCGATCGGGTCGGCCCCGGCGCCGAAGAGGTTGGTCACGACGGTCTGACCTACAATGCACACCTTGGTGGCACTACGGTCGTCGGTCATGGTATACATCGTGCCGCTCACCAGTTTCAGGTTACGGATGTCGAAGTAATTCGGGTAAACCCCGTAGACCGAGGTCCTCCAGTTCTGAGTACCGGCAACCAGCTGGCCGCTGGTACGCACCTGGGGAGTGATGAAAGCCACCGAAGGGCAGCGTTCCACAATGGCGGTTACATCTTCGAGGGTCATCTTCTGCGACGACCCGGCCTCCATGCGCACGCCGCCGGTCGAGCTGGCCTGCGGGAAAATCATCAGCACATTGGTCCCCAGCGTGGAGATCTGCGCCTGGATGCTTTGTTTCGACCCCTCACCGATGGCCAGCATGGCGATGACCGAGGCCACCCCTATGATGATCCCGAGCATGGTGAGGAAGGTTCTCATTTTATTCTTGGCCAGTGACCGAAGGGCCGCTTTAAGCAGGTTTTTCACTTTCATACTTCATCCTCCACTGTTACCGGCATCGTTAAAAGTTCTTCACTGGCGATCCTTGGACTTTCCACATCGATCGCCCGGATGATCCTTCCATCCCTGAAGGTGATGTTCCTGCTTGTAAAGGCAGCAATGTCAGGCTCATGGGTCACGATGACCACGGTGATCCCCTTCCGGTTCAGCTTCTGGAAGATGGCCATCACCTCCAGGCTGGTACGCGTATCGAGGTTGCCGGTCGGTTCATCGGCCAGGATCACTACCGGGTCGTTGACAAGCGACCGTGCGATGGCCACGCGCTGCTGTTCGCCCCCCGATAGCTGGTTTGGAAAGTGGTGACCGCGGTCGGAAAGTCCGACGGCTTCCAGCGCATTGAGCGAACGCTCAAGCATCTCCTTCGATGAGATTTTTTTATTGTAGAGCAGGGGAAGTTCAACGTTTTCGATGGCCGTGGTACGCGACAGCAGGTTGAACGACTGGAACACGAACCCGATCTTACGGTTTCGCAGGTTTGCCAGCTGGTCCTTTGTAAGGCTGCTCACGTCGACCCCGTCGAGCATATACTGCCCGCGGGTTGGGACATCCAGGCAGCCCAGTATATTCATGAAGGTCGATTTTCCCGACCCGCTTTTGCCCATGATGGCCACGAAATCGCCCTGCCTGATGTCGACATTGACGCCCCGCAGGGCATGAACCTCGACATCGCCCATGGTGTAAATCTTCACCAGGCTTTTAACGGAAATGATCGTCTCTTTCATATTATCGTCCTCCCCTGCCGCCGGCTCCCCTTGGCATCTGAGGTGCAAAAGGATTCTGTGGCTGTTGTTGCTGAGTGGTCTGTGCAGTCGGCGGGGCGTTCGACCCCAAAACAACCTCATCCCCGACATTGATCTTCCCGGTGATCTCAACATTGAGCCCGTCGTTCACCCCGGTATGCACGCGATGGGCCTTGATCGTCGTTCCCTCCTTGACCCATATGGTGCCGAAATCCGATCGCCTGGGCCTGTCGCTGCGCATGCCACCCGGCATCCCGCCCGGCATCCCGCCCGGCATCCCGCCTGACATCCCGCCTGAACCACCGGAGGCCGAAGCTTTGGCCCATTGTTCACGTTTTTTCCTGATCGAATCGGGCAGGTTTTTAATCATTTCGTCGATGAACTCCTGGGGAGGGTTGAAACGAAGCGCCGTGGCCGGCACTTTGATCACATCCTTCACCTCCTTCACCAGCACGGTGATGTTGGCAGTCATACCGGGTAGCAGCTTAAGGTCGGGGTTCGGCACATCGATGATTACTGTATAATTGACCACATTCTGCGATACCACGGGCAGGAGCCTTACCTGGCGGACCGTTCCGTTGAAGGTCAGTTCGGGGTAGGCATCCACTGTAAATTTCACGTCGAGCCCGACCGTGATCTTCCCGATATCTCCTTCGTCGATGTTGGCCTGTACCTGCATTTTGGTCAGGTCGTTGGCGATGGTAAAGAGCGTCGGCGTACTGAAGCTGGCCGCAACCGTCTGGCCAACATCCACCGCCCTCGAAACCACTACCCCCGAGATGGGAGCAATGATGGTTGAATACTGCAGGTTGATCTTCGCGCGGTTCAGTGCTGCCTGGGCGGAAGAGGCGTTGGTCACGGCCGTTTCGTAGGTCGAAAGCGACAGGTCATAATCGGCCTGTGCCAGCACCTTCTGATCAAAAAGCACCTTGGTACGGTCAAAGTCACGCTTCGACTGGTTCACAGAGATCTGGGCACGTTTGAGTGTGGCCCTGGCATCGTCAACGGCCTGCGCCAGGAAGGTGGTGTCGAGGATGGCGATCACCTGCCCTTTTTTAACTACTGAGTTGAAGTCAACATTGATCTTGTTGATAATTCCCGACACCTGGGTCCCGACCTGCACCGTCGTATCGGCGCTGAGGGTCCCGCTGGCCCTGACCGTAATCTGGATATCGCCCTTTTCAATCTTGGCGGTTCTCCATTCGATGGCTGTTTTCTTCTGTTTCCCGAACAGTAAATAGGCAGCTACCGCTGCAATCACAACCACGATAATCCCGATAATCCAATACCTCTTTTTCATAATATAAACTGGTTATTTCAAACTTAACTCGTCATTCGTCATTCGTCACTAAAATTTAATGGTTTTCCCCTGGTAAAAATCAAGAATCTTGGTCTTGAAGATAAAATCATATTTTGACTGGATCAGCCCCGATTGCGATTGCGTGAAATTGTTCTTCTGGATCAGGAAGTCGGTGGCGCTCATCACCCCGACGGTAAACTTTTTTTCCGCGTTTTTGTATACCGACTCCACCGCTGCCAGCTGCTGTTTGGTGGCCTCGTATTTCTTCATGGCTGCCCGAAGGTCAGAATAGGACTGTTCAATGCTTTTGCGTACCACGTTTTTCGTATTCTGTTCATTGAGTTTGGCGATCTCAACGTTCACTTTCGACATTTCGATGCCGCTTTTTATCTGGCGGTTGCTGTAGATGGGGATGGACAGTCCCATGGAAAAGGATTGCCCGATGTTGTCCCAGACCTGCTGGTAAAACGGGTATCCTTCGGGATTTACACTGGTTCCCTTCTTCCGGCTCGAAGCGTAGTTGGTGTTGGTGTTGGCGCCAAGGCTCAGCCGCGGCCAGCGGGCACCCTCGGCAATCTTCATCGAGGTCTCCGAAACAGCCGTCCTCACCGAAGCACCCATAATCTGGGGCAGGAGCGTGAGCGACTTCTGGTAGATGTCCTCGTTGGTTTGCATCAGTGCATTTACCGGGTCGTCCATGACTGGCACGACGATATCAAAATTATCGGTGATGGGAATGTCCATCAGCTGCATGAGGGTGACCTTGGCAAGATCGAGGTTGTTCTGGTCGGTGATCACCGACAGGTTGTCGGTTGCCAGCTGCGATTTGATCTGAAGGAGGTCGCTCTCAGGCGACTTGCCTGCATTCACCATTTTTTCCGTCCGGTCCACCTGTGCGGCGGTTGCATCCTCCTGGCTTTTGGCAGCCGCCAGGATTTCGCGTGCGAAAAGGACCTGGAGATATCCCGTGGTGATGTTCAGCATCACATCGTTCTTGGCCTTTTCGATGTCGTATTGTCCTGCCTGTACCGACAACCGGCTCTGGCGGATGCTGTTGGAGGTCTGCAACCCGTTAAACAGGTTATAACTGCCGCTGACCCCGAAATTCGAGGAATAATAGCTTTCGGTGACATAGGTGTTGGTGGTGGGATTTACATTCTTCCCGATGCTGAGCCCCCCGTTCGCGCTGGCGCTAACACTCGGGTAGCGCCCGGCCTTGTTTTCTTCGAGGCTGATCTTGTTCAGTTCGTTGGTCATGCGCGACTGGTTTACCGAAATGTTTCGCTGTATGGCCGTATCGAGGCATTGCTGGAAGGTCCAGAACTTTGTCTGGGCATTTGAATAGCCTGTAATGGACAACAGGATGATAATAAGCCAACTGTTTCGTTTCATTGGTTGAAAATTTATTGCATTGACCTCATCTCCCCCCGTTCCTGCGGGAGCGTTAAGGTGACTATTCTGCCGGGTTGTCATGGTTGATGATGTTGAAAAGCTGATCGCGGTAATGCTCGCTGATCGGTATCTCCTTGTTCCTGATGGTCAGCATGTGTTTCTGGATGAAGTCGATCTTGCTGAAGGCCACGATAAAGGAGCGGTGCACCCGGATAAAATCGCGCTGGGGAAGCTTCTCCTCCAGGGTCTTCATGCTCATTTGTGTAACAATCGGTTTTTCGGTGACGTAGATCTTCACATAATCCTTCAGCCCTTCTATGTAAAGGATATCGCTGAGGTTTATCTTGTACAGTTTGTAATCGGCCTTGACGAAAAGGAAATTCGGCGATGACACGGCCTCTTTGCCCGAAGGCTGGGCGATGGCCTTGTCGTGGAGGTCCATATACTCCTGCACCTTGTTCACCGCCTTCAGGAATCGTTCGAAGGAGTATGGCTTCAGCAGGTAATCGATCACGTCGAGATCGAATCCCTCCTTGGCATAGGTTGAAAAGGCGGTGGTGAAGATCACGAGCGGTTTGTTATGCAGGCTCTTCAGCAACTGGATCCCCGAGATGTCGGGCATCTGGATGTCGAGGAAGATCAGGTCGACCTGCTGGCTGCGTAAAACCTCCATGGCCTCCATGGCGCTCCGGCATGTCTTTACCAGTTCAAGAAACGGAACCTTCCGGATATTGTCCTCGATCAGATCGAGGGCAAGCATTTCATCATCGATGGCAATGCAGCGTATCATGGTTAAAAGTTTATATTCAGGACGGCCTGGTATTGGTTCCCGTCGTCATGAATGTTCAGTGTATATTTATCAGGATAAAGCAGTTCAAGCCTGCGGGTGACATTTTTAAGTCCGATTCCCGATCCCTGTTCAACCACCTCATCCTTCTGCCTGGCGATGATGTTCGATACCCGGAATGAAAGGGAGCGGTCGCCGACGGCGAGGTGGATCCGGATCTCCGAACTGTCCTGGTAGCTTACCCCGTGCTTGAAGGCATTTTCAACAAACGGGATCAGCAGCAGCGGTGCGATCGAAACCATGTCGGGGCGTCCTTCGGTGGTGAATTCGATTTTCACCTTCCCGGGTAGTCGCAACCGTTGCAGCTCAATGTAACTCTGAAGATATTCAACCTCCATGCCGAGGCTTACCCGTTCGTCTTTTGAATCCTGCAGCATGTAGCGCATGATCTGCGAAAGCTTGATGATGGCATTTTCCGTTTCATCCGATTTCTTCCGCGCCAGCGAACAGATGTTGTTCAGGATGTTGAACAGGAAATGAGGGTTGACCTGCGATTTAAGAAAGGCCAGTTCCGAAGATAGTTTTTCAGCCTCCATCTCCTTTTTCTGACGTTCGTTGTTGAACCATTCCATGGTGATGCGGATGGTGCCGCTCAGGGCAAAGGCCATGATGGCCGGGTATACCGGGAACAGGGCGGTTCTCCAGAAGCTGAACGGGTGATGGTGCTCGACCATCGGGGCCACGGAGAGGATGAAGATGAGATTGAACGCGCTGATGACCAGCAACCCGGCCAGCAGCATGAAAAAGTATTCCAGCAGCTTCTTCCGCAGCAGGAACCGGGGGATCAGCCACAGGTAATTGTAATAAAAATAGGCGGCCATGAGGATTTCGAGGAACCATCCCATGATCATGAAACGCTCCCTCCCGGTCGCCGATTCGATAAAGAGCAGCGGGACCAGCAGGAAAGCAACCCACACCAGGATATGGATCCATAGGGTATAGGGTTTTGAACGCAGGACGGGAATCGCTTCCATGGCTTTCGTTGATTTTTGCGAAATTATTCAATTTAGGGTCGCCCCGCTGAGAAATTAGACGGGACAAGGGTTTTTAACGATCGAAGTGTTTTTTTCACCGATGATGAAAATTTGCCTTTGCGATTAATTGCTATATTTGTCACCGATGTTAAACCAGAAATTACAACAGCGGTTAATCCAGAAACTCTCACCCCAGCAGGTGCTGGTGATGCGTTTGTTGCAGGAACCCATTCTTTCCCTCGACCAGCGCATCAAGCAGGAGATAGAGGAGAATCCCGCCCTCGAAGAGGTGACCAGGGATGAGGACGAGGTTGACCAGATGGAGGAGGATTCCCTTGTTGATTCCATCGACTCCGACGAGGACGAATTCCAGGACAAGGAACCGGCCTCATCGGCCGATGATGAATTTTCTTTTGAAGACTATGTGGATGAGGATGAAATCCCCGAATACCGCCTTGTCGCCGATAACAAGAGCCCCGACGATGTGACCCGCGAAATCCCGGTGATCTCGGGTGTGAGTTTCCAGGATTACCTGATCAGCCAGATCGGTTTGCACAAGTTCACCGACAAGCAGTACATCATCGCCGCCACCATCATCGGGAACCTGGATGAAGCAGGTTACCTTTGCCGCGAGATCCCGGCGCTGGGCGACGATCTTGCCTTCAACCAGGCCATCGAGGCCACCCAGGAGGAGATCATCGAAGTTCTCAAGGTGGTTCAGACCTTCGAACCGGCCGGGATTGCCGCCCGCTCGCTGCAGGAATGCCTGCTGATCCAGCTGAACCACAAGCCCGACCGCACCTACACCACCGACCTTGCCGCAATCATCATCCGGTATTATTTCGACGAGTTCAGCAAAAAGCATTACGACAAGATCCTGCAGAAGGCCAACATTTCGGAAGAGGAACTCCGCGAGGCCATCACCGAGATCCAGGGGCTGAACCCCAAGCCGGGGATCACCATTTCGGAGGTCTCGCGCGACAGCCAGTACATCATTCCCGATTTCATCATCACCAACAACGACGGCATTCTCGAACTCTCCCTCAATTCACGCAACACCCCCGAACTCTCGCTGAACCGCGATTATATCGGCATGTTGCACGAGTATGGCGGCGCCAAAAGGAAAACAGCCGAAAAGGACGCACTGGTATTTATCCGGCAAAAACTGGATGCCGCAAGGGGATTCATCGACGCCATCAAGCAGCGGCAGGAAACGCTCTACGTTACCATGAAGGCCATCATGGATTACCAGTACGAGTATTTTCTCACCGGCGACGACATACGCCTCCGGCCCATGATCCTGAAGGATATTGCCACCATTGTTTCCCTTGATATTTCAACGGTTTCGCGCGTGGCAAACAGCAAATACGTTCAAACGCCCTTCGGGACCCTCCTGCTGAAAAGCTTCTTCAGCGAATCGATGCTCAATACCGAGGGCGAGGAGATCTCGACCCGCGAGATTAAAAAAATCCTCTCCGACATCATCGAAGCTGAAAACAAATCGAAACCCCTCACCGACGACGAACTGGTCGACCTGCTGAAAGAACAGGGTTACCAGATTGCCCGCCGTACCATCGCCAAATACCGCAAGCAGTTGAATGTCCCGGTAGCCAGGCTCAGAAAAGAACTTTAACCCCTCCGCACGATGGAAACAAAAATCGCCAGGGTAATATCATACCTTTTTCATCCTTTGCTCTTCCCTGCCTATGTCCTGGTATTGCTGATGAACCTTGAAACTTTCGGGACCGCGTCGATCCCGCTGCTCCATAAAACGATCCTCGTCGGGGTTGTCCTGATGATTACCTTCGTCATCCCGGTGGCCCTTACCTGGTTCCTTTACCGCTATGAACTGGTCTCCTCTTTTTTTCTTGTCAGCAAAGAGGAACGGATCTACCCGATCCTGTCGGTGGCCGTATTTTACTATATCACCTATTTCCTGCTGAAAGGGGCCCATTTTTCGGCTGTCTTCAATTTTTACATGCTGGGGGCCACGCTGCTGGCGATCCTTTCGCTGATCATCAACTTTTACAGGAAAATCAGCCTCCACATGATCGCCGCAGGCAGTTTCACAGGACTCTTCGCGGGGTTGTCGCTCAAATTCGGGATCAATTTCACGCCGGAGATCCTTGCCGGGATCCTGGTAGCAGGGGTGGTCGGCTTTGCCAGGCTAAAATCAAACTCCCACGACCCCGCCGAAATCTATTCCGGCTTTGTCATGGGAGCTGCTGTAATGTCTTTGCTGCTGATCCTGCTCTGATCAGAAGGGAAGCAGCAGGAAACCGACAGAGATCGGGTACATGTCAATCCCTGTTCCCTTGGTGAAAATATTGGCCAGTGAATAATAGGCATTCAGGTGAATCCATTTGTACCCGACCCTGAGGGTGGGACCGTAGGCAAATTTTTCGATATCCTTGATATCCTTGAAAGAGGCTTTGAGGGTGTTGGTGGTTTTCCAGATATAATCGGACCCGACCCATTTGGAATGACCGTAAACCATATATCCCACTTTGAAACCAATGCCCATGGCAACCTTGCTTTTTGACTTATACCTGAACTCGATGGGTATTTCCAGATAGGGCATCGTAATTTTGCTGCGTTTGTAGCTTACATCCGAGGGAACCTTGGAAAATTGCACGGTATCACCTCCCCTATCCTTGAAATAATAATTCCAGTAAAGGTTATGGATGGAGATACCCACCCCGATGGCAAAACTGAAGTTGCTTTTACCCATGGGCATATTGTAAGTGCCGAAAACGTTGACTCCCTGGTTGATGGTACGGGTCTTCATCCCGGCCGGGGTATTCATCCATATATCGGTAAACAGGCCGACGCCGATGCTGATCCGCTTCTTTGTGGAAGCATTCACGACCTGCGCGTGACCGGGAGCCGGGGCGAGTAAAAGAAACAATACAGCGAGGGCGCTGATTCCGGTCATGATGTGTCTTAATCTGTTCATATTTTTTATTTTTTGCCGATTGACAAAAGTAGGCAATTAATTTGATAACGCTTCTCCGGGGCTAAAATTGGATCAGCCCCATAAGTTTTCGGGATAAACTCCGCCATCGACCAGTTCCCGGATGCTTTTCACCACCTGGCCCCGGTCCTCCTTGTAGGTCATGCCAAACCATTGTTCATTGCAGGGCAGGATCCTCACCGAGGCCGTATTGTTCCTGATCAGTTCGTTCACCACCGTGGGGATATAGAATTCGGCCTTCAGGTTCCCGGCATTTTCCAGGATAAAGGATTCAAACCCGGCGGCCAGGTATCCGAAAAAAGAGGGGGTGAAGCCCCAAAAGTTCATCGAAACAATGGTGTCGGCTGCAAGGTCGGCTTCTTTTCCTGTCTCGTCCCGGAAGGCTGCCCCCGTGCCGGCATGTTCGATGTGTGTTCGCTCGACCACATCCTCCAGGAACGAATTCTCATCCGACCGGCAGACCCCGCGTGAAACGGCGCCGAAATCCGACAGTGTCTTCCCAACCTGGTACCCAACCATGCAATAGTCGTTTTTCCGCTCCGGTGTCCAGTCGCGGTAATAATTCGCCAGTGCCTCAAACGCCCCGCGGCCGTAAAAGTCGTCCCCGTTGATCACTGCAAAGGGTTTGTCAATTTTCCCGTCGGCCATCATTACAGCATGGCCGGTTCCCCAGGGTTTGCTGCGGTTGTCGGGGATCGTGATCCCTTCGGGCACCATCCACGTTTCCTGGAAAACATAATCAACGTTGATTTTGTCTTTCAGCCGTTCGACAAATATCTCCTTGAATTCATCTTCGATCTGCTCCTTGATGATGAAGACTACCTTGTCAAAGCCCGCCCTGATGGCGTCATAAATGGAGTAATCGATGATGGTTTCTCCCGAAGGCCCCACCTGGTCGAGTTGTTTGAGGCCTCCGTAACGGCTGCCCATCCCGGCAGCAAGAATTAACAGTGTTGGTTTCATAGGTTCGGTTTTATCCCCTCCCGGAACGGGAGACGGGTCACTATTTCCAGGAACGTATTTTATGCCCTGAAAATGCATAATAAAAAATAATGAGGTAACAGGGGATCGCGATCCAGTAGGCCGTCTGGGGATTGAACAGGTCGACCATCCTGCCGTAAAGCAGCGGCAGAAGCGCGCCCCCGGCGATGGCCATGATGAGCAGCGAAGAACCTATCTTGGTAAACCTTCCCAGCCCGTCGATGGCCAGCGGCCAGATGGCCGGCCACATGATGGCGTTGGAGAGCCCGAGCAGGGCGATGAAAAATACCGAAAGGTCAAACGGCAGCAGCAGCGACATTCCCGGTACCGGGATCGAAAAGGTGGCATGGAAATGCAATCCGGCGGTAAAAATCGCCAGGATGCTGAATACGATTCCCGAGAGTGCCGAGATCATCAGCGCACGCTCCTGTTTCAGGTATTTCGGGATGGCGATGATCCCGATGATATAGCCCAGTACCATCGCCGCAAGCGTGTAAGAGGCAAAATACCGGGAAAGTTCGAAAGGGAATCCCTGGGATTTGCCATAGTTGATGATCGTATCGACGGCGATCACCTCCACCCCGACATAAACAAAGAGGGCAATGACCCCGAGCACCAGCTGCGGGAACTGGAATACGCTGGTTTTTGAGCTGTTTGCCAGCTGGGTGTTTTCATCCTCCTTGTCGGTATCGATGTCGGGTAGTGCCGAAAACCTGAGCAATACAGCCAGGATGACCAGGACGACCGCCATGATGACATAGGGCAGGATGATCCTTCCCGCCAGTTCGTTCAGGACCGACGATCTCTGGAGTTCACCCATCGCGCCGAGCATGGTTTTGTCATACCGGTCCATCCCCTTCAGCACGATCGCCCCGAGGATCAGCGGACTGATCACGCCGGCGATCTTGTTGCAGATGCCCATGATGCTGATGCGCTTTGCCGCACTTTCGAGGGGGCCGAGGATGGTTACATAGGGGTTGGAGGCGGTTTGCAGCACGGCCAGGCCGGTACCCTGGATAAAGAGCCCTGCCAGGAAAAGCCCGTACATTCTCGAATAGGCTGCAGGGATGAATACCAGGGCACCAAAAGCCATCAGCACCAGTCCCAGCGACATACCGTTCTTGAATCCAACCTTGTGCAGCACAAATGAGGAGGGAATCGCCATGACAAAGTAGGAGATGTAAAAGGCAAAGGCAACGAAATAGGATTCGAAATTGTTTTTTTCACAGGCAATTTTCAGGAAAGGAATCAGGACCGAATTCATCCATGTAACAAACCCGAAAATGAAGAAAAAAACCCCGATGATCGTGATGGAAAGGATGTAATTGCCCTTAACCCGTTCGTTGAGCGGTATACCTGCCTGTTTTGCCATGGAGTAGAAATTGGTGTGGAATTCCGAAAGTTACTGCCCGGCAAAAATAGATAATTTTATTGACAGGCGCTATGCTTCCGGCTCAGGGTTCGGCGGTAAAACGGCGGCGGACTCCTTGAGGGGGTTTTTATGCTTGATCATCCTGCCTTCAACGATGAACACCACCGATTCGGCAATGTTGGTTGAATAACCCGCGATCCGGTCGATCTGCGTGAGGATGATCATCAGGTTGGTTGCCACCACGATCACCTCCGTTTTGTGCATCATTTCGTCGAGGATCCGGGCTGAAACCGCCTGGACCTTTTCCTCAATGGCGTTGGCGGAGACAAAGATGTCCTTGACAAAGGTGGTGTTCCGCGTATTCAGGATGTTGATCACATCCTTTACGATCAGGTCGGCCATGGTGGCCAGTTCGTCAAAATGAAGTTCAGTGAGAATCTCTTTATATTCGCAGACTCCCTCTATCTTGGCCGAAATGTTGACCGCAAGGTCGCCCAGACGCTCCAGGTCATTGTTCATCTTGAGCGCCGACATGATCAGTCTCAGGTCGGTTGCGACCGGTTGAGTAAGGGCAAAGATGCGCTGGCATAACTTGTCAATCTTCACATCCAGTTTATCAACCTGGTAATCATTATCGACAACCTGCTGTGCCAGTTCCGGGTTGCAAGTCAGAATAGCCTCCAGTGCATTATGAACCTGGTCGTACACCAGGTTCCCCATCTTGAGGATCCGCTTGTTCAGCTTATCCAGTTCCTGTTCAAAATGACGTTCCATATGTTGATTTACGAATTACGAATTACAATTTACGATTGAAAACATTTCCACAAAAATAATCAACCGAAACGACCGGTGATGTATTCTTCGGTATGTTTTTTATCGGGTGTGGTAAATATTTTCTTGGTTTTTCCATACTCGATCAGTTCCCCGAGGTAAAAGAAGGCCGTGAGGTCGCTTACACGTGCAGCCTGCTGCATATTGTGGGTAACGATGACGATGGTGTAGTTCTTTTTCAGTTCGAAGATCAGCTCTTCGATCTTTGCTGTCGAAATGGGGTCGAGAGCACTGGCCGGTTCGTCCATCAGGATGATCTCGGGTTCTACTGCCAGGGTACGTGCAATGCACATGCGCTGCTGCTGACCGCCTGAAAGTCCCATGGCCGAATCGTGGAGCCGGTCCTTTACCTCATCCCATATAAATGCCTTTTTCAGGGAGTTTTCGACGATCTCCCCAAGTTGTCCCTTGTGGTTGATCCCGTTGATCCTGGGTCCGTAAGCCACATTCTCGAAGATAGATTTTGTGAACGGGTTTGATTTCTGGAACACCATTCCGACCTTCTTCCGGAGATTGACAACATCGATCTGCTTGTCGTAGATGTTGAGCGTATCGACCAGCACCTCGCCGGTGATGCGCACGGTTGGGATCAGGTCGTTCATGCGGTTCAGGGTGCGGAGAAAGGTCGATTTTCCGCAACCCGACGGCCCGATAAAGGCAGTGACCTCGTTCTCGGGAATATCCAGGGATATGGAGTTCAGCGCCATCTTGGCACCGTAATACAGTGTAAGGTCCCTGGTTTTTATTTTCGTCTCTTTCATTATTCAGGTTTCTTCGTTGTCATTTTGTTTTCCGGCGCAGCCTGGCGCGGATGATGACGGCGGTTAAATTCAAAGTGAAAGTAAGCAATAAAAGCACCATGGTGGTGGCGAACTGGATGGGCAGTGTTTTGTCGACATTGGCCGACTGGGTGGCCATGATGTAGATGTGGTACCCGAGGTTCATGAACTGGTCGCTCAGCGAGGTGGGAAGGGTGGCCAGGTAATAGGCCGCCCCGGTAAAGAGGATCGGCGCCACCTCGCCGGCACCGCGGCTTACGGCAAGGATGGTCCCGGTCATGATCCCCGACCGCGACCCGGGAAGAACAATCCGTAAAATGGTTTCCCATTTGGTGGCACCCAGGGCGAGACTTGCTTCGCGCATTTCACGCGGTACTGTGCGGATGGCCTCTTCCACTGAAACGATCACCACGGGCAGCGTTAATAACGCCATGGTAAGGCTCGCCCACAGGATGCTGGGTTGACCCCATTTCAGCTGGCCGCCAAGGAAGAGGTTATCCATTCCTCCCCCAACGAATTTGATGAAGAATCCCAGGCCGAACAGCCCGAAGATGATGGAAGGAACGGTTGCCAGGGTCCTGACGGCAAAACGGATACTCTGCGCAAGGATCGATTTTTCGCTGGCATACTCGGTGAGGTAGATGGCCGTGATGGTCCCGAAGGGGACTGCTGCGATCGACATGATCAGCACCAGGAATACGGTGCCGTAGATGGCAGGGAAGATGCCGCCCTTCATCATACCGTCCTGAGGGAAAGAGGTGAGAAATTCCCATGAAAAGGTTCCTTTTCCCCCGATGATGATAACCACCAGCAGAATGACGATCACCGCGATGATGAGGAGGGCTGAAAATGCGGTTACACCGATGAACAATCCGCCTGTTATGTCTCTTTTCCTGCTCATGACTGCTTACCCTGAAAACGTTTGACTAATTTTCCCTTCACGTAAAACTCGGCCAGCGCATTGAGGCTGAAGGTAAAGACGAACAACATCGATCCGATGAGGAACAGCACGCTGTAATGGGTATCACCGAAAACAACCTCTGCCATTTCAGCACCGATTGTTGCAGCAAGGGTCCTCACCGATTCAAATGGGTTGATGGAAGAGAGTGCTGCATTGCCGGTCGCCATCAATGCGATCATGGTTTCACCGAAAACACGCCCGATCCCAAGTAGGATCGCTGCGAAAATCCCTGGAGTGGCCGCCGGCAACGTCACAAATAAAGCAGTTTGCCAGCGTGTGGCCCCGAGGGCGAGGCTTGCTTCGGTGTAGGTGTGCGGGATGGCGGTAAGTGCATCCTCGGTTATGGTGAAGATGATCGGGATGGCCGCCAGGGCCATTGCCACGCCGCCGACAAAGGCATTCAACCTTCCGTCGTAACCGAAAATATTCTGGAAAAAGGTCGCCATAACCATCAGGGCGAAAAAGCCGATGACCACCGACGGGAAACCCGCCAGCAGTTCAATTGCCGGCTTGAGGAGCTCTCGCAACCAGTAGGGGGCAAACGCTGCTGAGAACAATGCCGCAAGAATGGCAATTGGCGCTGCGAAAAGCATGGCGATCAGGGTAATTTTGAGTGTTCCTACGAACAGCGGGATCAACCCGTACCGCGGCCGGTCCGACACAGGGAGCCACTGGGTCCCCGCCAGGCTTTTCAGCGTGGCTTCATCCGATCCGTGCACAACGGTGTCCTCCGCCGGGGTTTTGTTCTCGATCATCATGGTGTCCTTCGTGGTAACCCCATACTGCTCCTGTCCCGATGAATTGGTCTTGCCTGCATTCGCATCGCTGCCATACTTTTCCGGCTTAACGACATTTTCAACCTTTGCGGCCTCCTTTTTCTGGTGAAAGATCGGCAGCGTTTCCCGGAAGACAAAGAAAAAGATCAGCACGATGATGGCGATCGAGAGAAATGCCACCCCGGTGATGATCTTTTCGGAAAGAAACTCCGACAAACGGAATTTTTTCTTCAGCGAATCGCGGGTAAATACAAATCTGTTGTGACCGGCGTTATTATCCATTTTGAAATTTTAACGATAGAGGGCAACACTTGACCGTGTTGCCCTCATCGATTTGCACACTGATATTAACCAAAACTACTTTACAGGGAAATAACCAATCTCGGTCACCAGTTTCTGTCCATCGGGGCCAAGGATCCAGTCGATGTATGCCTTCATCTCACCTGTGGGCCTGTTACGCAGGTACATATAGAGATAACGGGTGATGGGGTACTGACCGCTCTTCACGGTTTCAGCAGTAGCAACATAGGCGGTACTCTTATCGTCCTTTTTTACAGGGCATTGTTTTACGCCGGTGGCGTAGGCGGCTCCGCCGTAACCGATCCCGTATTTATCCTTTGCAACTGCATTGACTACTGCAGCGGTACCGGGGAGGGTCTGGCAACTGGCGGCATAATCGGTCTTTACGACGTTGTCCTTGAAGAACACGTAGGTACCCGAACTGTTTTCACGGCCGTACAACTTGATCTCCTGGTCGGGTCCGCCAACTTCTTTCCAGTTTTTTGTTTTACCGGAAAAGATGTTGCTGAGCTGTTTCAGGGATAATTCTTTAACAGGATTGGTTTCATTCAGGTACACCGTGATCCCGTCCTTTGCGCAGGGGATCTCAATGCCGAATGAGGCATAGCGTTCTTTAAGTTTGTCCATTTCCGACTGCTTCATCGGGCGGCTGGAATTGCAGATATCGGTTGCCCCGTTGATGAGGGCGGAGATCCCTGTTCCCGAACCGCCACCGGTTACCTGGATAACGGCATCCTGGTGCGATTTCATGTAAACCTCGGCCCATTTCTGGGCAAGGATCACCATGGTGTCGGAACCCTTTACTGTTATTTTTTTCGGGGCCGGCATAAAGGCTAATCCCGCAAGGGCGATCGCGAGGATGGCCAGGATACTGTAAAATTTATTTGTTTTTTTCATAACTGTATAATTTCGTGTAATATGGTAATTAATTCTTATAATTTTTTATCCTTAGAATTTGGCCTGGATACGCAGGGTGAGCATGTTCTGCTTGATGGCCTGGCTGTAATCCCAGGTACCTGGTATGTTGTTGACCGTATACCCTGAGGTAACGTTGCCGACACCCTTTGCATTTACGCCAACCTTTTCGTTGAGGGGAATATCATAGTTGAGGGAGATTTTGATATTGTCGTCGAAATAATAGGACCAGCAAATTGAAATCTGGCTGTAGGCAAGGTCTGAAAGACTGCTCATGTATGAATTGTTTACAACGGTCTTGGTAATCGTTTTGTTGACCAGGTTGCCTGTTGTGGTGGAAGTGGTAACGGTTTTAGTTGCAGGGCTTGCACTGTATCCCTTGACGCCGAGGTCGGAGCCAGAAAGTTTGGTGTTGGGATCAAACGCGTCGTAGCGGACGGTGATCTGGTTGCGTTTCCCGATATTCTTGATCAGGTATACGTAGTACCCGGAGAAGTTCCGGTTGATGTTCGGCCTGATGGTCGTCGTATTCGTGGTGGTGGTGGTGATAGTGAGGGTGTCTTTTGCAAAGGCATTGGCCACCGATGTAGCGGAGGAAGTTCCTTTGTAACCGGGGAATGCATTCATCCCCATCAGGTATTCGCCCTTGATGATAAGGCCGCCCAAAACGTCGGCATAAAGTTGTGCTTCAACACCGAACCAGTTGCGGTTGATGGAGTTCCCAACCTTAACCGCTTTGTTAACGGTGTAATCAGATTTGAGGAGGGTATCGGCCGTGGATTTAAGAAAACCGTAATAGCCGTGGGCACCGATGGTCAAACCACCGAATTTACCAAATTTAAAGGTATAGGTAAGGCGGGCCATGACATCCTTGAAGTTGTCGAAATCCTTGTTGTCGGGGTTGATGTTTGCACCTGTTGCATCGGGAATGGTAAGACCATCATTGCCGTTGAACACAGCGAGCTGGAATTTCAAAGGAATGGAGGGAGGGGTGACTTCCAGTTTCGCACCGATGGCATATTCGCCGGGATAGAGGGTGGTGATCACGCGGGAGCGTTCGAGGGCCTCCAGGTCGGAAGAGGAATATTCAACCTCATAATTGGGCCTGTTGAATTTACCAACCCATAATGAAAAGGTTTTGAGCCAGGGATCATTCAGTTTGGCATAGGCTTCTTTGATCACGAAGTTGCTCGGCTGGAAGTCGGGCTGTAACACAAAGGCTACTCCGTTGGCAGGCTCATACTGCAGTTTAAAACGTGCCCTGCGGATGGTCAGGTAGTTGCTGGGATAAGCATTTGAAGCCTCGAAATGCTGCCACTGTGCCTGTACGTAGCCAGACAATTTGATTTTGGTAAGTTTGGCGAGATCGGCTTCGGCTGTCGCCACGCGATCTTCAACACCGCTGATCTTGTCGCCGAGGGTGCTGACACGTTCTTTCAGGGTGTCCTGTGATTTTTCAAGGGCAGCAACCTGGTTCTGTGCTTTTGTGAATGGTGAAAAAACCAACATCGGAAGAATGAGTCCGAGGGTTAAAAGGGAGCGTGTAATTTTTTTCATGTGCTTGGGTTTATATTTGCCGCAAAGGTATTGCCATGGCCTCTTGGCTATGTTAACCCAAGGTTACGTTTGTGTTAAATAATTGTTAACGGGAAAGGTTTTTCAAATTCCGGATCAATGGAATTCAGGGTGTTACGACTTCCAGGGGCTGGCCGGTCGCCGACCGGGCCGTCACCAGGAATAAAAAAGCGGGAAAACCGGCTATTTACCGGGCACCTTATAGGTAAGGGTAAAGGTGGTGCCATGGTCGCTGGTCAGTTCAAGGTCGCCTTCGATCTGCTGGCAAAGGATCTGGATCACCTGCAATCCCATGCTTTTATACTGCTCCAGGGGGAGGTCAGACGGCATTCCGATGCCATCGTCCTGGAGAATCAGGCAGCAGGTATCGTTGTCATGATCGACCCTGAAGGTAAGCCAGATGTTACCCGCCCGACCGCCGGGGAAGGCATGCTTGTAGGAATTGCTCAATATTTCATTCACAATGAGCCCGAGCGGTATGGATGCCTCGATGTCCATCACTGATTCGTCGGCTTCAAACACCAGGTTTATGTCCCTCCGGTTGTAGGTGCCGGCGATGACCGATGCCAGCGACCTGAGGTAATCGGAAAAGGATATGTTCTCAAAATCTTTCGACCTGTAGAGCATTTCATGAACGAGGGCCATGGTACGGATGCGCAGCTGGAGATTCGTAAGCGACTGGTACAGTTCCTGGTTCTTCGTCTGCGCCATCTGCATGTTGATCAGGCTTACCAGGATGGCAAAATTATTTTTCACCCGGTGATGGATCTCCTTCAGCAGGTTCTCCTTTTGCTTTGTCCCTTCCATAATTTCAAGTTCTTTTGTTTTACGTTCCTGTATGTCGCGGGTAACGCCGACCAATCCTTTAAAATCTCCCGTTATCGGGTCAAAAAGCGGGTTCAGGATCGATTCCACCCAGAAGCTGCTCCCGTTTTTCTTCAAAGCCTGGTAGGTGAGCTGCTGCGAATTCCTGGTTTTCATCATCTCTGTATACCTTTCCTTCACATAATCCACAGAGTCGGCGTGCACCATCAGTTTGGGCGACAACTGGAGGATCTCCTCCTCGTTGTAACCAAATACCTTCATCGAGGCTGGGGAGGAGTAGGTACACTGCATCTGGCTGTCGAGATACAGGATGAAATCGACCGAATTTTCAGAAAGGAAACGAAACTGTTTCTCCCGTTCACTGGTTTGCAGCTCGGTTGCCTCCCGCTCCTTTATTTCATCCGATAAAAGCACGTTAAGCTTCTGCATATCCCAGCGCACCCTGCGTGTATAGAATATCTGCCAGGTGAAAACCAGCAGAAGCAGCGAGGCAAGGATGGTAAAAGCCTCAACGATCTGCAGCTGGTATTCCTGGTTAGTAAGGCTCAGCGTGTAAATCTCGTGCGTGGTATTCAGGAGTTTCCTGGATTCCTTGATCTCCAGGATTTTCTGGTTCGTTTCAAGGATGGCGATGTTGCTGCTGGATTTCTCCTTTTCGATGACCGTGCTGTCGGAAGTGTATCTTTTGTAATAGGTGAGCGCCTGCTTGAAATCACCATGCCGCAGGTAGAACCGGTAAAGGTGCCTGTAAGCATTTTCCGAAAGGTTTTTGCGGTTGTAGAGGATGGCCAGCCGCAATCCCCTTTCAAGGTAAAACCTGCCCGAATCGGCCATGTTCAGCAGGTAAAAATCACCGCCGACATTGATCAGCGAACTGTTGATCTCAATGGAGGACCCGATCTGCTGCCGGGCCCATAAAGCCTTTTTGTTGAAATACAATGATTTCCGGTAATTATTTTTCATATACCAGGCATGCCCGATTCTGGTGTAGATACCCGCAAGCAGGTCATGTTGCGAAGGATCGGTTTTGGTCAGCAAATCCTCATAGCAGGTCAGTGCCTGGTCATATTTTCCCTGGCCGAGGTACATTCCTCCTATATCATTTTGTACGGCAACCTGGTTCCTTATATCACCGGCCTTTTGAAATTCGGCGAGTGCCTCATGGTACAACCTGTCCGTTTCGCTGTATTGCCGAAGGTACTGACGGGTGACGCCCATCGCGTTGAGAAAAATTCCGGTCTGGCTATGGTTTTTTGTCGTCCTGGCCAGTTGCAACCCGCGCTCAAAATAGTCGAGGGCTTTGTCATAGTTGGTCATGGCACGGTTAAGGCAGCCAATTTTACCCAGGGAAATCAACTCTCCAACGGTGTCCCTGCCCAGCTTAAATATTTTTCCGGCGGCCATGAAATGTTCCTGGGCCAGCATGAAATTCCTCCGGCGGTTGAAATAATCGCCCATTGCAATCCGCGCTTTGCCTTTAAGGGAGATGTTGCCTGTGTTCACCGCGATGCTCAGCGCCATTTGAATGTTCCTGAATGCCTGTTGCGGAAGGGTATCATAGATCAGTTCGGCAATTTCAAGATGTATGATGCCTTTCTGGATCAGCCCCGATTGCGGCATGACCCTGTAAAGACTGTCGCGCACACACCGGTCGAGGGGCGTAAACTGGGCAGAAACCCTTGCTGTGCCTAGAATCAGCAAAAGGAAAACGGCTAAAACACGACTTTTCATACTGGGTATTGGACCTCAAAGATAGCAATAGATTAAATTCCGCAGCAGGATATCCGGCCGGATCAGGAGAACCCGGAAACATCCGTGGAATTCAATTTAACTATTCTCCGGAGCCGAAATTGTAAAATCGGCCTTGTATTTTTTCGCCGCGCCCGACCATTCCCGTAAAAGCCGCTCGCCTTCCCCGGCAAGACGCTCGAGCCTGACCATGGAGACATGCACCCCCTGCATGTCTTTCAACACGATGTTCCGTTGATTTTTCCACCTGCGGATGTCGTCGATCAGGGCGATGTCAAAATGGCCGGAAAAAATGGGATGTTTGCCTGATAAATGAACGTATTTGATCCGTTTTACCGCCTGTTCGAGCGAATAGCCCGCTCCGTAGTCGATATTTTCGGTTTTTTCAAGCACCTTTTTAATTTTTTTCTCTATCATGGACGACAGTATCCATAAGGCTTCCAGGAAGAATTCATTCTCAATTGCAAGGGTTAGTTTCTGTGCCTGGATTTTGCCCCCTTTTTCAATCTTTTTGTTATCCTTCTTTTGCTTTTTCATCGGTAATTTATTTATCTGGTTATCGAACAAATATAGTGAATTTATCACAAAGTTCTGTTAAAACTTTTCTTCGCGAGCACTCCCCGGCCAACCTGCTTCCATCCGGACCGATCATGAAATTTCCGGATGAACTCAGAACCGTCATTACAAGGACCATGTATTGTACCGGTTATGGTAGCGGTGGCAACGCCTTCTTCAATCTGATCAAATAAACCGGAAAACAACCCGCCAGAAACCCCTGAATCCTTATACCAGAAAAAGTGGTCAAATTCATGCCTGCATAATTATTTATTTGAATGTCAGCTATTTGAAAACAAATACCGGGATATTTAACAAATAATTTACATGGAATTCATCCTCCGGAAAAGATATATTCGTATTTTTGCACCAATTTTAGTTTAAATAAACATATCAAAAATGAGTATTGAAAAGAAATTATTGAAAGCCAAACCCGTTTGCAAGGTAAAATTTTCTCTTTCGGGAGATCAGTATAAATCAACCTCATCGATCCTCCTCCTGGGCGATTTCAACAACTGGCAGATGGGAGAATCCCCTTTTAAAAAATCAAAGACCGGTGTATGGTCGGTTTCCCTCGACCTCGAATCGGGAAGGGAATACCAGTTCCGTTACCTTGTTGATGGCACCAGGTGGGAAAACGATCCCGAAGCCGATGGTTTCATAGCCAGCGGACTGGGATCGGAGAATTCGGTGCTGGCTGTCTGATCAACTCATTGCCGGCCTCTCCCTGATCACTCGATCACCAGCCAGACAGAGGCTTCAAAAGCCTCTATTTTCACATTCTGAAAATAGTTAAACTCTTCATAGCCCCGGTGGGTCGACGAAAGCACTTTGCCACCCGTGTGTTCCGGCAGCGTCAGGATTTTTTGCCTGCCTGTGAAGTTAAGGATTACCAGCAGCCGTTCCCGCTCATTGACCCGGTAATAGGCCAGTATGCCGTTCTTACCGTTCAGTGCGGGTATCCATGCTCCCGATTGCAGGGAGGAATGAATTCTGCGCACCCTGATGACATTCCTGTAGTGGTTGAGCAATGAACTGGCCTCCCCCTCCTGCTGTCGCACATTGCGATGCACGGTATCACGGTTCAGCGGCAGCCATGGTTTACCCCCGGTGAATCCTCCATTCAACCCCGGATTCCATTGCATGGGTGTGCGCGCCTTGTCCCGCCCGCTGAACAAAGGCCAGTAGCGTTTCCCGAGCGGATCGCGGATGTTTTTCCGGCGGATCGAGCCATTGTGCATGCCGATCTCTTCGCCGTAATAAATAAACGGGGTTCCCTTCATGGTCAACAGCAGGGTGGCGGCTACTTTTGCCTTCGCCTCGCGGTCCCTGTGCCATGGAAAACGGTCGATGCTGCGCAGCAGGTCATGGTTTGAAAGGACATTGCACGGCCAGCCCCCGCCGGGCAGGCTTTCGTACCATTTCGTAATGTTCCTGAAATAGGAGTGGGCATTCCATGAACTGAAGATCAGCGAAAAATCAAAAGCCAGGTGTACGCCGTTGGTTCCTTTTGCCAGGTACCGCGCCACCGTTTTCACATCGCCGGGGGGCGGCGCGTAGATTTCGGCGATGGATACCCGCTCATCGTAAAGGTCGAGCAGTTCGCGGATCCGGGTCACCAGGGTCACCGACCATTTCCGGTTTCGCGTGTAAACATGCCGCTGCAATGCGGGGATGCCGAAAACCAGCGGGTTGCTCCTGAACTTTTTATCTTTTGCGATCAGGTTGATCACGTCGAGCCTGAACCCGTCGACCCCCATGTCGAGCCAGAACTTCATCTCTTCGAAAAAGACACCGGGCAGTTCAGGATCACGCCAGTTGAGATCGGGCTGCTGTTCAAAAAAGGAATGGAGGTAATACTGGCCTGTCTTTTCATCCAGTTTCCAGGCATTTCCGCCGTAGGCCGAATTCCAGTTGTTTGGCGGCCGGCCGGCGGCGCCATCTTTCCAGATATACCAGTTTCTTTTGGGATTTTCGGCTGACGAGGCGGATTCGATGAACCACGGATGAAGGCTGGAGGTATGGTTCAGGATCATGTCGAGGATGACCCGGATGCCCATGCCGTGGGCAGTGGCAAGCAGTTCCCTGAAATCCCCCATCGTTCCGAAAACGGGGTCGATTTCACGGTAGTCCGAAACGTCATAACCGAAATCAACCATGGGCGACCTGTACATCGGGGAGATCCATATCCCGTCGATGCCAAGTTCTTTCAGGTAGGCGAGCCTGCGAATGATTCCACGGATATCGCCGATGCCGTCACCGTCGGAATCCTGGAAGCTTCTGGGATATATATGGTAGATCACGCCGTGTTTCCACCATATCCAGGTTTCATCCTTTATCTTGTTCATACGTCTGCAGATATCCTGATCAGGCCTGTATCGCTCAGCAAACGGTCCATGATCTTGTCGGCCCGGTATGTTTCAGCCCTTTTGAAGGCAGCCTGTTTCATCCGCATCTGCTGGCCCGGGTCGAGGAAGAATTCAACCACCCTGCCGGCCATCTCTTCAGGGGTCTCCACCAGGTACCCGCTCACCGAGTCTTCAAGGATATCCCGGGGACCTTTGGTATTGTAGGCAACCACCGGCAGCCCGCAGGTGAGGGCCTCCAGCACGACACAGCTGAAGGTGTCGAAACGGGAGGGCAGCAGCAGGATGTCGGCCGCTTCAAAAAGGTCTGCAAGGCTCTCCTGTTCCACCCAGCCCAGGTAAGCGGCATCGGGCAGGGCTGTTTTAAGTTCCTCTTCCGCCGGCCCGGTTCCTGCAACCACCAGCCGGGCACCCGGTATGGAGCTCCTGACCATCCCCATGATGGCTGGCAGTTCCATAATTCCCTTTTCCCTGCTGATCCTGCCGGTATAAAGGATAACCGGTTTCTGACGGTTGAAGGGATGAACCACCGTGATGCCGGATGACAGTGCCGAAAAGGCAGGGTCTGCCCAGTGGGCTGTCATAAAAACCCGCGAAGGATCAAAACCCATTGCATCTCCGGTGAGCCATTGCCGGTGTTCGGTATTCAGTACAAAAATGTTTCCGAAACTTTTATAGTAAATCCTCAGCGCTTTCTGCAGGCGGCCAAGGCCGGACTTTTCAAGCGAAAGCACCTCCCTGGCAAACATCATCCAGTCGGTATGCATGAAAAAGTACGATTCGACCGAGAAAACCTTTTTCAGCCACAGTGCGGCAAGTCCCATGGGTCCCTCGGTGGAACAGATGATCCGGTCGTATTTCCCCCTGCGGAAAATACGCTGAACCGACAGGTAATTCGGGATTCTGACCGGCTGCTGCCGGTAGAGGGGAAAGACAAATTCGGAAACGGGTTTTACAACGATGAGGTGATCATCGGGCCTGATGGTGTGGCTGCATACCAGGAGGTCGACCGGGAGGTTGCGCGATTTGATCTCCTCATGCACCGCTTTCAGAACCGAGGAAACACCGTTCTGGTCGCCGAAAGTATCGGTCATCCACAGCAGGCGGCCCTGCTGCGCGGGCTCATTCACAGGCAAACTCATAGGGAGATGGGTCCCGTTGCGTGAGAAGGCCCCGTAACAGCTCGTGACCGGCTGCGTTTTTAAGGCGTCTGACCGGTTCGGGGCAGATGAACATCCCGCGAAGGAGCGGGAGTGTTTCACGGCGCGACAGCTTGTTTTTACTCCCGGATCTTTGCATATTTACATTCATGGTTAGGAATATTTTTAAAGCAAAGGTCCATAGAAAGGCACCTCGTTTTTCGCAACAAGAGAAAGTTAATAATTTCTTAACGGTAATTTAATGATTTCATAATATCCTGTTGACATTCTTGTCGGCTGACCGGCGTAACTTTGCATGAATCCCATGAAACAGCATCCCCTCCCCAAGCGACAGGTCGACCTGGTAATCATTTCCGATGTGCATCTTGGTTCATTTGGCTGCCATGCAAGGGAATTGCTGCAGTACCTCAGGAGCATCCAGCCCAAAATGCTCATTTTAAACGGCGACATCATCGATATCTGGCAGTTCCGCAAACGCTATTTCCCGAAATCGCACCTGATGGTCATCAGGCATCTGACCGGTATGATAGCGAAGAACACGAAAGTCGTTTATATCACCGGCAACCACGACGAACTGATGCGGAAGTTCGTCAAGTTCAACATCGGGTCGTTCAAACTGGTCAACAAACTGCTGCTCGACCTTGACGGTAAGAAAGCATGGATTTTCCACGGGGATGTGTTCGACATCACGATGCAGTACAGTAAATGGCTTGCAAAGCTGGGGTCGGTCGGTTACGACCTGCTGATCCTCCTCAACGGAGCCTCCAATTTTATCCTGTCAAGCCTGGGCCGTGAGAAGATTTCATTCTCACAGCGCATCAAGCACCGGGTCAAAACCGCCGTTTCCTATGTCAACAAGTTCGAAAACACCGCGGCAGGGATTGCCATCACGAAGGGTTATGATTACGTGGTGTGCGGTCACATTCACCAGCCCGAGATACGCACCATCGCTAACACCCAGGGGTCGGTAACCTACCTCAATTCGGGCGACTGGGTGGAGAGCCTTTCGGCCCTTGAGTTCCATAAAGGTGAATGGAGCATATACAACTTCCGCGAAGATCTTTTTGCCCCGGCCTATGCGCTGATGTCGAAACAGGCCGAATCGCCGAGCCACAAGCAAACCTTTGAAGAATTGCTGAGGGAATTCGAAATTCACTAGGGTTGCAACGTCCTTTGCACCAATGCTCCTTCCCGACCGACCTCCTTATGCAGTTTTCCGGTGATCCCTGATCAGTTCGGCATACCGCATGTGAACATCATCCACGATTCCTTCCCAGGGGTGGTAGATGGTTTTACGCGCCCCCTCCCCGGCCTTTCTGATGGCCCCGGGATGACGCATCAGTTCCCCGATCCGGCCGGCAAGGGCGGCCACTTCGTTTTCAATAAGGAACCCGTTGACCCCGTCGAGGATTCCCTCCGACGTTGAACTGTCTCTTACGATTACGGTCGGCACATCAAAGGCGGCGGCCTCCTGGATCACCAGGGGTGAATTGTCGTAAATGGATGGGAAAACGAGCAGATCGGAGGCAGCATACACGTGCTGAAGGACCTTACGGTCGGTAATGACCCCCAGGAAGACAACCTGGTCGCCAAGTCCGAATTGTTCAACGATTTTATGCATCTCTTTCGAAGCATAACCCTCGCCCGCGAATACCATTTTAAACTGTTCACCTGCCGATTTCAGCACCTTCAGCGCATCAATGATGAGCCTGATATTTTTTTCCCAGCGGTGCTGCCCGACGAAAAGCATCACGAATTCGTCGGGACCCGAGCCAATGAGATTCAGCCCCTTTTTCCGGTACTTCAGCAATTTTGCCTTGTCGGGAACCTCCATATCGGTGCCGTTTGGCATCACTTCATAGGTTCCCTTGTAGCCGTAATCCACGAGGGTCTGCCCGGTGGCCCTGTTGGGAACCCATACCAGGTCGGCGGCCTTGTAAAAATCGAGGGTGATGTTCAGCAGGAATTCGACGAAAAGGTCATTGTCGAGTACCTTTTTGAAGTCGTCGCGGTACTTGGTATGAAAAGTGGCCACCAGCGGGATGTCGAGCCGGGTGGCCAGTTTTACGGCAAGCTGGCCGCTGATGAAGGGACAATGGGCATGCAGCAGGTCGAAACTGATCTTTTTGATTTTCTTCTTAAAAGTGACGTCGATGAGCGGCAGACCCACGCGGTAGGGATGCATGCCCGGGAACAACACCGATTTGAAACGATATACCTTGTAAGGAACATTGTCTTTATAATCCTTCACCTTCGGGGCGATGAGCATCCCTTTTCCATACTTTTCATTGAGCCAGTAAGCGTAACTGTGAGCCGTCATCCCGACCCCGTCCATGATCGGGAAATAGGAATCGTTGAACTGGCAGGTGGTCATCTGCATGATTTTTTTTGCAAATATCGCGGCCACATGCGAAAAAAACCGGTAATTAACGATTTGTTCACGAATATTTAATATTCGGAAAAGGTATAATCGGCAAGGGTTTCGGCGTGGATCAGTGCTTTTCGAGCCGCTCCTTGATCCCGCGGATGATCTTCAGGGGGGTCTCGGTGATCACCATGTTGTAGATCCAGTTCGGGACGCTCCCGGCGGGATCGACAAATCCTTCGAGGGTGACATGAATGGTCCCGTTCCGCATATCCTGCATGACCCATTTCTGCCAGTATTTTTTGATCCTGACATATTTCGGGTTCTCCGGGACCACGTTGAAAAGGGGAACGGAACTGATGGTACGGAGTCCCTTCACCGGGTCAGTGGTGATGGTCGCATCGACGCACAGGTCGCGGTCGGTTACAGGCCAGGGCGCCCCATAAACCAGGTAATACTGCACATGTTTGTCCTTTTCATAGGTCAGGACGTTGATCTCGCGCAGGTTTTTATCCCACCAGTCGACATTCTTCACATTGCCGATGAGGTTACACACTTTCTCCATGGAGGTGCGGATATCGGTCTCGCCGCGGAACGACTTAAGGGAACTGCCGGCGTCTCTTCTCGTGAAGATCCTGATTCCTTCCCTCTCCTTGATGAAATCCCAGTTTTGAGCCTGCACCGAAGTTGAAAATGCCATCAATGCCGCAAACGTTAAAAAAAGCCTGGAAAGGTGATTTTTCATCTGGGAATCTCAATTTTCGGCAAAGTAACGGGAAATTTCCGTACACCCCAAAAAAACCCTGAAATCAAATGAAATCAGGGTTTTCACTTGGCAAGTAAAACGCCGGAAGAACCGCTCCGCGGTCCCTTCCGGAAGGCTATCTGGTTTTAAAGAGCCGACACGCTGTCATTCACTCTCATTACAAACGAATAATAGTGCGACGGCATCCTCCACCGGCTGGTTATCGTCCCTTGCCTTTCATTTCCAGCCTGAGTCTTACAAACTGGATGATCTCACTGGCAATGTTCTTCCCGCAGGCCTGTTCAAGTCCCTCGAAACCCGGGGATGAATTGACCTCGCATATTTTAAACCGGTCGCCGTCGAACAGCAGGTCGATGCCCGCAATATCAAGGTCGAGGATCCTGGCGATTTCCATCACAAGCCATTCTATCTCGGCCGTAATCTCAAACTTATTGATGGTACCTCCCCTTGAATAATTGGCCTTGAAGTTCCCGTCGGAAGAGGTCCTTGCCATGGCGCCGACCACCCTTCCTCCCACGGTCATCACACGCAGGTCACGGCCGTGGCTGGTCTTCACAAATTCCTGGAAGATCAGGTTCACATTGGAGTTTGTATTTTCAACCATGTGCATCAGCTCATCGAATGATTGCTTGGTTTCACACAGAAAGACCCCGCTTCCCTGCGATCCCGAAAGGGTTTTAACCACCACCGGGTATCCGATGTGCTTTCCGACAATTTCAGGGTCGATGGGGAACCTGGCCAGCATGGTTTTTGGTATCGGCAGTCCCGACTCGGCAAGGATCTGCAACTGGAACAATTTGTCTTTGACAATATCGATCGAAGCGGCCGAGTTGAACGAATAAACGCCGAGCTTTTCAAGGTGCCGGATCAAGGCAAGGGCAAAATAGGTGGTTCCTGCCCCCATCCTCGGGATGATGAAATCGGGCAGGGATGTTGAGACATCATTGACAAAGATGCTTTTACGGTCGTCGCGGTTAACAATGATTTCGATCTGTTCAGGTTTGAGAACCTGAATTTCAATCCCTGCTGATTTTCCCTCCTCCATGAGTTTATGAATCTCATAGGTTTCGGGCTTTAACAAGAAATCAGAATGTTTATGAAGAATCCAACCGAGCATGATGCCATGTTATTACAAGGTGTAAATAAACACATAATAGATAAATGCTATATTTCCTGCCTGTTAAATAAACATTAACATATTTCACCAGGTTATCCGTCCATCCTGCCGGTTGACCTGCCAGTCCATTTTTTAATCTTCTGCCAGATCCGGGAAGTCCTGATCATTTCTTTCCCGGCAAGAAAGGTCCCGACCCAGAAAATATTTGTTGCGGCAAGCAGAATGGAGATGGCGATGGCGGAGTTTTTCACCCCGAGTCTGAAAAACGGGACCGCGAAGACCAGTCCCCAGAAAATCCATGACAACAGGATCAATGCGATGCCAATGATCCGGGTATGTTTTTTTTTCATGGAGGGTTATTCTTCTTCGAATTTATAACCAACCCCTTTGACGGTTTTAATGCTGTTGATCCCCAGTTTTTCGCGGATCCGGCGGATATGAACGTCGATGGTACGTTCGCCGACCACCACGTCAGGGCCCCAGACATTTGTGAAAATCTCCTCCCGCAGAATCACCTTCCCGGGCCGTGAAACGAGAAACTGCAGGAGTTCGAACTCTTTGCGCACCAGTGTGACTTCGGTTGTGCCAAGCATCACCAGGTAGCGGTCCTTATCAATGGTGAATTCCTTCAGCTGGATGATATTCTCCGGGACCATTTCTGTACGGTAACGCCGGAGCAGCGCCTGGACCCTGTGAAGGAAGAGTTTGGGCTTGATCGGCTTTGTGATGTAATCGTCGGCCCCCGCGTCAAACCCCGCGATCTGGGAAAATTCCTCGCCCCTTGCCGTCAGGAAGGCGATCAGCGTACCCGAGAGTTCTGGGATTTTCCTGATCTCGGCGCATGCCTGCACCCCGTCCATCACCGGCATCATCACATCGAGAATGATCAGCTGCGGTTTCTGTTCCATGGCAAGTTTTACCCCTTTCGCACCGTTTTTCGCTTTCAGAACCCGGTATCCCTCCCGCTCGAGGTTATACCCCAGGAATTCCAGGATATCGGCTTCGTCGTCTACAAGAAGGATGGTGATCTCTGAGTTTTCCATGAGGGGTGTATTGTTTATTTGATCATCGTTCCGTAGAATGTAACACCGACGAAGGTCCCGGGCTGATGAACGCCCTGGCATCCCGGGTCATTTTCTCAAAGAGTTGCCCGTTCGTCCCGGAAAGCCACAGGTAACAATCCCTGACAGGGGCAAGTGACGAAGGTTCAGGTGTCTTTGCCTGGTCGATAAAGGTCTCCATCGATCCGGCCAGGATGACCCTGTCGTGCCAGTCGCCGATCAACATTTCGGTTTTGTTCAGCCCGGAAATTACCTTTTCAACCTGGCCTGCAGGCCTGACGCTGGTCACGATGGACAATACCGTTCCCAGCTCCTTCATCTGCTGCCTGATGCGGTGTAGCTTCTTTTCATCGTCACCGTTATCGATGAGGTACATGATCCAGGCGGTCTTATCGTGGATGTAACGGTTGGTTTTTTTATGCAGGATGGCCGGGGTAATGCGCCCGATCTCCTTTTTGATGCGTTTTTCCACCCAGGTCAGTTCATCCTCGTCAAATTTCCTGACCAGGTCAAGAAAATCGGCCGTGCTTTCCCTTTCCTGTTCCCGAAGATAAGCGGTAAAGGGTTCCAGGTCGTATCCGGTGAATTCATCCCCGGTGAGCAGCAGGAGATTGATCTGAACCTCCCTGAGCCTGCCGGAAGCTTTGTATAATTTTTTAAAAAGCTTTTCGTATTCGGGGTCTTTTTCGGTTTTTGGCCGCAGGATCCGCAATAAATCAAAAATCGCGAAGATTTTTTTTACGTCAAGCCTTGCCCGGTGTATGTCCTTCGGGTTTCCTGTTATCGAGGCTTTGCAGATGTTTGCCTGGAAGGAGGCGGCATGTTTCCTGAAAAAACGGAAGATAAAATCACCAATCTCAAAATCAGGATTATTTTTCATAAGAAAACATCTGCAAATAAATTCGTAACAAAATTAGGCAGAACCAGACAGTGAGGTTGATCCTTCCGAAAATTTAATACTTATTTAACATTGGCAAGTGGATGTAATTGTAAGTTTACAAACTATTTACAATTTCACAGCCATGGTCATTGTTAAAAAATCAGGTATGAAAAAAAACAAGAAAAAGGTTATTCCGGAGGTACACATCCTCGGCGACCTGCATGACGTCAGGAACCTTGTTGAGGCAGTGAACAAGAAAAAAACCATCGTGTTGTTCCACGATGGCGAGCAGGATGATTTCTATCTTGAAATTGAAGGAAAGATCAGGCAGATCCTGCAGGAGGATATATCCCGGCTGGAAAAGGATTACCGGCTGATTGCCTTTACCTTTTTCCCGGGACGGAAAAAAACGGAGGAGGTAACCGGGGATAAACCGGACGAGGAGGTTCCTGAAAAAAAAGAAAAAAAGAAAAAGGCTGAAAAAAAGGAGGAGAAGGACCCTCCTGCAAAAAAGGAGAAGAAAAAGAAAGAAAAAGCCAAATAACCTGACCTGACCTGATGGAACTTGTATCCCCGAATGATATCGTTAAGGCGTTTCCCATCCTTGATCATCCCGGCGGGGAGCATCTCGCGTCCCTCATCCTTAAAATGATGAAGCTGGACAGGATCAACAGGTTCTATGACCAGACGAAAGGCTTGCCGGCCATGGCATTCATCGATGAGATCATCAGCACCCTCCGTATCCGGTATGAAATTGCCCCCGGCGAAATCCAAAACATTCCTCAAAAAGGTCCCTTCATTACGGTATCGAATCACCCATACGGCGGGCTGGACGGGATCATCCTGCTGAAGATCCTGCCTGCGGTGCGCCCCGATTTTAAAGTCCTGATGAATTTCCTGCTCGCCAGGGTCAAGCCGATCGAAAATTATTCCCTCCGGGTCAACCCCTTCGAAAAAATGCCCGGTATGCAATCAAGCTACGGCGGGCTGAAAGAGGCGATTGCCTGGCTGGGGGAGGGGCATGCAATGGGTCTGTTCCCCGCGGGAGAGGTTGCCTCTTTCAAGTTGAAAACGGGAACCGTGACAGATAAGCAGTGGCCGCATTCCATCCTGAAACTCATCCGGAAGGCAAGGGTGCCGGTGGTCCCGGTCCACTTTGACGGGCATAACAGCCTGCAATTCCAGCTGCTCGGCATGCTGCACCCCATGATGCGCACCGCCTCCCTTCCTTCGGAACTTTTCAATAAATCGGGTAAAACAATCGGCGTCAGGATCGGGAGGCCGGTTTCGGTAAGAGAACAGGACAAGCTGGGAGATATCGCAGAATTCGGGCGATACCTTCGCATGCGGACATTTTCCCTGGGCATTCCATCGGAAAAACATCTTAAAATCTGGTCTTTTTCTCATGGAAATGCACAGGAGGTTGCGGAAGTTGGTCCCCGGTACGCTATTGAAAAAGAAATTGAACAGTTGAAAAACGACAGCATTCTCTTTTCGTTAGGCGATCACATGGTGTTTTCAGCCCGGGCAGAGCAAATCCCTGCGATCATGCAGGAACTGGGCAGGTTGCGGGAGATCACCTACAGGGAGGTTGGCGAAGGGACCGGAAAGCCCTTCGATATCGATGAATTCGACCGGTATTACGATCAGCTTTTCATATGGAACGACCGGGAAAACATGATCATCGGGGGTTACAGGATCGGGTTCGGGAACAGGATCATGAAGGAATCGGGCATCCGGGGATTTTATATCAGCACCCTTTTTCACATCAGCGATAAATTTGCGCCGGTTTTAGAACTGTCCATGGAGCTCGGAAGATCCTTCATCATCAGGTCGTACCAGAAAAAACCGCTGTCACTTTTCCTTCTTTGGAAAGGGATTCTGAATTTGCTGTGCAGCCATCCCGAACTGCGTTACCTGATCGGCCCGGTAAGCATCAGCAATGAGTTCCGCGACCTTTCAAAAACACTTACGGTTGCTTTCCTTAGGAAAAATTTTTACAACAGGGAATACGGTGCATTGCTGAAACCCAGGAAGCGGTTTATCGGGAAGATCAACCCGGTGATCAAAAAAAAGGTTTTTCACAAGGTGACCGGAAACAGCCTGAGCAGACTCGACAACTTTATCCAGGCATTTGACCCCGGATTCCAGGCCCCGGTATTGCTGAAAAAATACCTGAGCGTCAATGCCGAGGTGATCGGGTTCAATGTGGATCCCAACTTCAACAATTGCCTGGATGTGCTGATCATCACCGACGTGCTCGATATCCCCGCAGAGACCATACGATCCCTTTCAAAGGAGGTCACCGACAATTCGGTAAGCGACCGGTTTTTCCAGGATAACAAATCCCGGTGAACCTCCCCCCGGTAATATCAAAGGTACTATTTTCCGCCGGCCCTGGTAAGGTAATCACGGTTGCTGAAAAGGACTTCCGCCTCAATGGCGTTATGATCGGAGAGGTACTGTTTCCCGTCACCCCACCCCGATCTCAGTACGGTGATGTCGCGGCTGATATGCCGGATGAGGTTCCCGTTGCGGGTCAGCATATAGTCAATCCTCCGGGGATCCGGATGGGGGGAACGGAAAGCATCATTCGATTCATCATCAAAGGATACTTTAAGCTGCCCCGAAATTTCACCATCCTCTGCATTCAAGATGCTCAGCATCCCCAGGTAATTCACGGCAACCTTTTCATCGGTGTTGAAATCGCCGCAGATGATCTGGGGAGTAAGGGGGTCGGAATAGGGAAGCAGCAACTCATTGTAAATCTGCCTGAGCTGGCATTCCCGGATGCTTTGGGGGTATTCGTCATCCTGCAGGTGGGTCGCGATGAGTTGAAAAACCGAATTCCTGAACTGCCCCTCCAGCAAAACGGCTCCTTTGCGGGCAAAAGCATCAAAACCGGCCGATTCGGTAAATTCGATCTCCTTCCGGATCTCCAGGGGAATTTTGCTTAATATCCATATACCGCTGCTGACCCTCATCGACAAACGATGTCCGTTCACCGGACCATAGGCAAAAGGATAAAGGCCCCGCAGTTTTTTTGCGATAACCGCCCGGGCCCCCTGGGTAAAGGCCTCCTCAAATACGATGATGTCATATTCATGGCAATGGTACAGGGCGCTGGCAATGGCTTCCGGCCGCCCGTCTTTTTCCTTGAAGAGATCTGCCAGCGGCAGCATACCGATGTTCCATGACAGGATTTTAAGCTGGATCCCGGGATCAGCCAGTGAATCGGGAAGATTTCTTCCGGGAAGACACTGCAGGCTTCCTTTTGCATCAGGGCAGACCAGTGATACGAGGAAAATAAAAAGGATTATATGGACAGTATTTTTCGACATAGAGGGGGTTCGTTGATTACAGGGACAAAGTTCACCCGGATGGGCGTCGGGCATGTTAACGGATCAACAAGTAACTGTTAATTAATGTTTAACGAAACCTTCAGTTGGGGAAACAACGGGTTTAATAATTAACAATTTGTTAACCCACGAAGGGTGAGACCCTTATGAAATGTTATTACTTTCACTGCCATGTTCGGCAATTCCTCTCTCCTGATAAATGCAATCAAAGTCCACAAACTGTTATGAGCTTATATACCATTCTTGGCGCCGGCGGATCTGTTGGAACCACCCTGGCCATCAACCTGATCGCACAAGGCAGGCAGGTACGGCTGGTTTCCCGTTCGGGCTTTTCCATGCCCGGGTCCGGCACTGTAAAATGCGACCTGGCAAACCTCGGGGAAACCATCGAAGCCGTCAAGGGATCGGCGGTGGTATTCCTGTGTGCAGGCCTTCCATATAAACATGAAGTCTGGGAGAGACTCTGGCCACGCATCATGACCCATACGATCGAAGCCTGCAAGCGGGCGCGGGCCAGGCTGATCTTCTTCGACAACCTTTACATGTACGGGGAGGTAAAGGGCCCCATGACTGAAAAAACCCCCTATTACCCTGTCAGCAAAAAAGGCGAAGTACGGGCCGAGGTGGCACGGATGCTCCAGCAGGAGATGAAAAGCGGGAACATCCGTGCTTCCATTGCAAGGGCAGCCGACCTGTACGGACCATTTTCAACAACGACCAGCCTCCCCTATCTCCTTATATTCAAAAACCTGCTCAAGGGCAAACGTGCCCAATGGCTGCTCAGCGGCGATACCCTTCATTCGTTCTGCTATACCAACGACTGTGCGAAGGCCATGATCCTAATGGCCAACAACGACGCCTCCTTCAACCAGGTGTGGCATCTTCCCTGCGCCAGCCCTGCCGTTTCCGCAAGGGAATTCATCGATATGGCGGCAAAGGAGCTAAGTGTAAATTCCAATCCCATGATCCTGCAAAAATGGATGATCCACCTTGCGGGGACCTGGGACACATCCACCAGGGAAACCCGTGAAATGCTTTACCAGTATGAATCGGATTATGTTTTTTCTTCAAGCAAATTCGATACCTTTTTTCATTTCGAACCTACCTCCTATTCCCTCGGGATCGCTGAAACCCTCAGTTTCCTCAAACCCGGCTCATAAATCAAGCCTATGAATAAGACTGTACGCATCGACCTGATCATCATTTTTTTCGTCATCGCTGTGGGACTTTCCATGTTCTTCAGGGTTCCGCAGTTCAATCCCTCCTGGTACGACAGTCTGCGGGAATACAGGTTCGGCTGGATTCTGGTCTCTCTGTTGCGGGCATCGGGGCCCCTCACCGGGGGAATCATCTGTATCTGGTTCTTCAGGAAGAAATACGAACGCACCATCACTTTCCTGGGAACCTCGGTGCTGATAAGCCTGCTCTATTTTTTTGCACCCGTTGTCATGATCACCCTCATGGGAATCGACAGTGGGAATGGTGACAACGTTCATTATTACGGCCTACTGTCGGGACTCACCCTCATGCTCTATTGCATTTTCGAAGAAACCGGCTGGCGGGGCTACCTGCAGGATGCCATGCGGGGAGTGCCCAACCCGCTGCGCTTCATCATCATCGGGACATTATGGTATTGCTGGCATCTCAATTTTTTATCCCCTGAACTGCATTCTATTAAATTCGGTCTGCTCATCCATCTTCCCTCCTGTATCCTGGGCAGCTGGATCATCGGTTACATGGCCGATAAATACAAATCGCTGATGGTCGCCGCTGCAATTCATTGTATTTTCAATATTTTCTTTGACCTCGGGACCGACATGAGATCTAAATTCATCATTGCGGCAGGGGTTTTCCTGGTCTGGATCGCCGCATCAAAGGTCCTGGACAAAGTTGATAAAACCACCGTTGCCTGAGTACGGGGTTTCCTTAAAATCTTCTATCTTTCGCTGAAATTTACATGCCATGAAAACAACATGCAGTGCCTCCTTCTTTGAAAAGTATTTCAGTGCGCACCGGCTCCTGCTCATGCCGTTCTGCACCCTCGTCCTTATCCCGATATTCATGAATGCGCAGGAAAAAACCGCCGGGAACCAAAGGATCACGCTACCCAACGGGTGGAGCCTGACCCCTGCCGGAATACAGATACCGGTGGGCGACCTGCCGCTCAATATCGCCGTTTCGCCCGACCAGCAATACGCCGCGGTCACCAACAACGGGCAGGGAAAACAATCGGTCCAACTTATAAGCATCCGCGAACGGAAGCTCCTTGACACCTATTGGGTCGGGAAATCATGGCTGGGACTGGCGTTCAGCGACGACGGGGAAAGCTTGTACGCTTCGGGCGGCAACGACAACTGGTTCCTCCGGTTTTCGGTCAAAGGAGAAAGGCTTTCCATTCGCGACACCTTCAAACTGGGCAAACCATGGCCCGAAAAAATATCTGTTGCAGGCCTGGCTGTGGACGAGTCAAAACACCGTATTTACGCGGTGACCAAGGAGAACAATTCGCTTTACATTTACGACATGGCCGGCAAAAAGATCCTCAGGCAGTTTGCCCTGGGGGGCGAAGGATACACCTGCCTGCTCTCCCCGGATAAGAAACATCTTTATTGCAGTTGCTGGGCCTGCCGCAGGATCGTTATCCTGAACACCGTTAAACTGGAGATAGAAGGCAGCATCACGGTGGGCGACCACCCAAACGACATGGTTACCGACCGCAAGGGAAAATTCCTGTACGTGGCCAACGCCAACGACAATTCCGTTTCGGTGATCGATCTTGACCGCAAAAAGGTGGTCGAAACCCTCAACGCGGCACTTTTTCCCTCCACCCCCGCCGGGTCAACCACCAACAGCGTCGCCCTCAGCGGCGACGGTCATACGCTTTATGTGGCCAATGCCGACAACAACTGCCTGGCGCTCTTCGACGTTTCGGATCCGGGCAACTCCAGGGGGCTAGGCTTTATCCCCACCGGGTGGTACCCGTCGTGCGTCAGGGTGGCAGGCCAGGAGATCCTTGTAACCAACGGCAAGGGACTTTCATCGCTCGCCAACCCGGGAGGCCCGGTACCCGTGAACAAATCGAACAAAGTCAGCCCCCGGCAGGGCGATCCCGACAAAGCGAAGGAGGTCCAGTATATCGGCAGCCTCCTGAAAGGAACCCTGGGGATCATAACAGCCCCCGAAAATAAAACCCTTGCGGCCCTCACGCGGCAGGTGTATGAAAATACGCCCTACACGGGTCAAAACGAATTCCTCGCGCATGGCGCACCGGGAAACCCCGTGCCGTCGCAGGTGGGCGTTCCCTCACCGATCAAATACGTGTTTTACATCATCAAGGAAAACCGCACCTACGACCAGGTGTTAGGCGATCTGCCTGCGGGAAACGGGGATACGTCGCTGGTACTTTTCGGTTCAAGATACACCCCCAACCAGCATGCCCTTGCCTCGGAGTTCGTGCTGCTCGATAATTTCTACGTGGATGGCGAGGTGAGCGCCGACGGGCATAACTGGAGCCTCGGCGCCTATGCAACCGACTACCTCGAGAAAAACTGGCCAACCAGCTACGGCGGCCGGGGGGGAAGTTACGATGCCGAGGGGACCCGCGACGTGGCCAACAACAAGAACGGGTTCCTCTGGGACTTCTGCAAACGGTATGGCGTGACCTACCGCACCTATGGTGAATTTGCCGACGATTACAAGGCCAACATCCCTGTACTTGAGGGCCATTTCTGCAAGTACTATACCAGCTGGGACCAGCATGTGATGGACACTACCCGGTTCAGGCAATGGAAGCGCGATTTCGACTCCCTGCTGGCCATCGGCCAACTGCCGGCGGTGAACACGCTGCGTTTCATCAATGATCACACCGAAGGGCTGCGGGCAGGGCGCCCGACCCCCTATGCCGAAGTTGCCGACAACGACCTGGCAGTGGGACTGTTCGTGGAATACCTGAGCAGGAGCACCATCTGGAAAGAGTGTGCCATTTTCATCGTGGAGGATGACGCACAGAACGGCCCCGACCATGTGGATGCACACCGAAGCACAGGATATGTGGCAGGGGGATTTGTAAAAAGCTCCTTTGTCGACCACACACCCTATTCCACCTCCTCATTCCTGCGCACCATCGAGTTGATCGCCGGGCTGCCGCCCATGAGCCAGTACGATGCCGCTGCCGAACCTTTGTGGCGGTGTTTCGATGCATCGGCGGTGCATGCACCGTTTCAGGCCCGGCCGTCACAAACCAATCTTTTCGAAAAGAATACCGCCTTCAACGAATGGCAGCGGAAAAGCGAGCACTTCAATTTCGACCGTGAGGACCTTGCCCCGGACCAGGAACTGAACGAGGTACTCTGGTTCGCATGCCGCGGTGCAGTTGTACCAAGCCCACCGCCGGTTCATTCGGCATTCGTGAAGATCACGGAGAAAGATGATGACTGATAGGGTGAAACGGAACCTCACCACAATAAATTAAAAATTACTTTTTGATCGGGAGCAAGCCTGCTACCTATATACTATTGCCTATTGCCTGCTGCCTTTTTTTCCATGGCAACTTTTTCAACATAGCCACGCCCTCAGATTCACTTTTCGAACACCCTTTTACCATCCTTTACCCCGATCCCCTTAAAATGAAGGAAAAAAGAAAAAATTTAATATTGCCCTCCAAAATTTCATAAACAAATGTATTCCAATATTTTACGGTATTATTTTAAAATAGATAAAATATAAATTCAGGGATATGAGAAAAAAAAACGTTAAAAAATGTTAATATTCTATAAAAGGTTATTACCTTTGCAGTCGTATTTTAAAAATCAATAGACAATGAAAAAACTTGCAAGTATCTTAGTGATCGCAGCTGTAGCTTTCATGACATCATGTGGCCCAAGCGCAAAAGAAATCGAAGCAAAAAGAATTGCTGACTCTGTAAAATTAGCTGATTCAATGGCCATGGTTCATGCCCAGCAGCAGAAAGTAGCTGATTCAATTGCAAAGGTTCAGGCAGCTCAGAAACATGTTGCTGATTCGATTGCACATGCTGACTCAGTAGCAAAACACCTTATCAAGCCTGCAAAAGCTGCAAAGCCTGCTAAGGCCGAACCCAAAAAAGCTCACAAAAAGTAATTTTGGTTCAGAAACTGTTTGAAAAAAGAGCCCCGTAACCGGGGCTCTTTTTTTATTTACGAATGACGATTTTATGGAAAACCTGCCGGTTACCTCTATTATTGCCCGCTGCCTATTGCCTAATGCCTTTTTCCATTGCCGCAGACAAAAACTTCAAACTTCAAACTTCGTTGTTCAATCGCGTTCCCCCTCAAACAGCCTGACCTCGATATCGTCGACCAGCACCTGGCGGTCGCCATGGTACCAGAAGTAGGCCTTGACAGGTTCCGACCTGTGGTCGAGCGAAGGGATCATGTAATCCATGCAAACGCGGTTCCATATGTACGGTTTGAGGTTTTCGCGGTCGAGCGGGGTCATCCTGTATTTATAGGCTTCGCCCTGCTGTGAACAGGTGATGACCAAAGCGCACTGCAACTCTTCGGGTTTGCAGGTGAAATAGAGGTACCCGCAGGCCCTGATCCATGCAAAATCATGTTTTGAAAGCTGGTTGTAAGGGATGTTGATCCCCGGCGAAAATTCATTGGCTTTGTTCAGTCGCATCGAGTAGTGGCCGGTATTGGCGGTGTCGCGGCAGTAAAGCGCCAGGTTTTTTTGATCCGGGTGCTCAAAATCATAGCCCGCCAGGAGTTTTCCCGCATAGGAGACAGAAGCAGGCATGGTATCGTGTTCCTCCACCCGGTCGGTCGGCATAAGGTAGAGATGGTCCTGCGTCGTAGCGTAGGTCTTGCCGAATACCCTCCAGTAATAGGCCTTCGTCATCCGGGAGGGATCGATGATGTTGTGCACATACTGCCAGGTCTGGAACAGGTTTAAAGCGACCAGGATGGAGACGGCAGCCAGGATCGCCCACCGGGGAAAGCCCTTCACAGGAAGGATGCAGGCGCACAGGGCCGCGAGCGGGAAGGCAAGCAGCAGGTACGACTCCATGAGCGCACGCTGGCTGAAACTGCCGGCATACCACCAGGCGGGCCAGCTGGAAACGACCACCAGGTTCACCAGGAAAAAGAGAAATACTGTCGGAAAAAGGGAGCGGTATCGCCGGAAAAGAGGAACAAATCCCGCCAGCGCGAAGAACATCACAGGGGTGTAAAGAAGCCAGCCCTTCCGGTACGAAAAGAGCACCTCCTTCAGGTAGGGAGCAATCCATTTGAGGGAATCATCTTTTCCGTAACTGAAATAAAAAAAACTTCCCGCATGGATCTTCCAGTAGATCATCTGCAGGAAGACCATGCCGAACATGATCACAGCCATGGAGATCACCTGCAGGTAGTTTTTCAGGATCAGGGAGAACTTTTCCCTTAGTGACGGTCCGTTCCACAGGCCCCATGTCAGCGGCACGAGTGCAATGACCCCGGAGGTGGGCCGCACCAGGACGACCAGCCCGCACAGCAGTCCCAGCGGCACCGCAAATTTCCAGCGCGGATCCTCATGCCAGCGGATGGTCAGCCAGGTGATGAGCGAAAACAGGGTGAACAGGTAGTTGTGAGGCATGGCGCCGTCGATGGCAGTGAGTTCCAGGAAATTGGTTCCAAGGACGAGGATCGCCATGGTGAGGGCAACCACCCTGCCCGTAAAGTACCGCAGCAGGATCTTCCGCAGGAACCACAGTCCGATCACGGTGTATACCACGCCTCCCAGGGCGACCGACACCTGGTAGGGAAGCGTGAACCCGTTGGCCGGATAGTGGAATATATGGGCGGCAACGTGCCCGATGGCAAAAAACGGGAAATAGAGGATGGACATTCCCATGGGATATTTCATCACCCAGTCGCCCGCCGGGCCGGCATAGGCCTGGTAAAAGCCGATGGTCGGGTGGTAGGTGTCGAGGATCTGCTTCACCCATCCGAAGTCTTTGATCCCAACGTCGTGGTGGATGAACCAGGCCGGGATATAGAAATAGTACCCGAACACATCCCAGCTGAGGATCGCCAGGCAGTTCTGTTCAAACCAGGAGGGATGCAGCAGCCTTACGGCCAGGATCACGAAAACCAGCAGGAACAGGATACAGAGGGAAAACCTGTTTTCATTTCTCTTCATGGTATTCTTCCTCGGTGTTGATGTTCCAGATGTTATCCTTCGAGGTTTCGCCCGAGATGATGTTGTTGACCGCGGTGATGGCGGTAAGCATCGAATGGTCTTGGTTGTTGTATTTGTGCATGCCGTTGCGCCCGATCAAAAAGAGGTTCGCGATTTGATCGGTAAAACCGGAGATGACGTCAAACCGGCCATAGGTGCCGAAGTAGGCAGGATAGGTCTTGGGCATGCGGATAATGGTGCTGTCGATCACCTCGCTCTTTTCGATGACGTCGATACTGTCGACTTCGCCGATCGCAAAGCTGATGAAATCATCGTCCTTCATTTCCCACAGGGCATCGCCTTCGTTGCAGAAATATTCGAGGCCTATCCACACCTTTTCGTTGTCGGCTACCATGTATGGCGACCAGTTGTTGAAGATCTGCAGCCTGCCTACCTTCACGTCGGGCTCCTGGATGTAGATCCAGTTGTCGGGAACGAGGCCGTACAGGGTTTTGATCTTCGTTTCGTTTTTGATCTTAAGCTTGTTCAGCAACAGACCCACGGTGATGAAGTCGCGGTACTGAAGCCCGTCGCTCACTGTTTTCACGGCAGCGGGCACCCTGTCGCCCATCGCTGCGATAAGCTCCTTCACCGGCATGGTGGAGAGGAAATAGTCGCCCCTGATCACTGTTTTCTCATGGGTCGCATTGTTGCGGCAAGTCAGCTCCGTCACCAGGCTTTCATCGAGCTTCATCTCAATCACATCCGAATTCATGATGATCACGCCACCCTTTTCCTTCACGATGGCGGCCACCGTCTCCCACATCTGCCCCGGCCCCAGTTTCGGGTACATGAACTGCTCGATGAGGCTGGTGTCGGTGTTTTTCTGTTCGACCGAGGTCTCCTTCCTGAACACCGATTTCACGGCGTGCATCAGGGCGCGTGAAACCGACAGTTCCTTTATGCGCTGGGCGCCCCAGTCGGCCGCGATGTCGGTGCAGGGAACGCCCCACACCTTTTCGGTATAATCTTTGAAAAATGTCTTGTACAGCTCAGTCCCGAACCTGCTGATGAAAAATTCCTCCAGCGAGGTCACCTTTTTCACCGGGAAGATCTTGATCCGGAGGTAGCTCACCCCTATTTTGATGATCCTGACGATGCCCAGGTTGGCCATCGTCTTCCCGTTGAGGGTGATCGGGTAGTCGAAGAACTTCCGGATGAAAAAGATCCGCGACAGCCGGTTCCTGATCAGCATCACCCGGTCGGTCGTCTCCGGATCGGGTCCGTCGGGGGTGAGTTTCACCGGGGTCCGTTTCTGGTGGTAGAAAATCTCTTTCAGCAATTCGTCTTTTGATTCCGCCCCCTGGATGGGCAGGATCTCCTGCCACCATTTCATCACCGTGTCCGACTTCGAAAAGAAGCGGTGGCCGCCGATGTCGATGCGGTTGCCGTGGTGAACGACCGTTTTTGAAATACCGCCGATGTCATTCGATTTTTCGATGATCACGGGTTTGATGTCGGTCCGGGTGACAAGTTCGTAGGCGGCAGTAAGCCCTGCCGGCCCTGCACCAATGATGATGGCGGTTTTGGTCATTTCGTGGTTTTATGATTTATTATCCGCGCTGTAGTTCTGCCGTGAAAACTCGAAAAGAGACCCGTTCGCCGGGGGAATCCATGAGATTTTCCCGGCCGGGGGAACCTGCAGGCTGACTTTCTTTTTGTTATGCAAAAATAATCCAATTTTCCTCCGAAGGACCGACAGGGCTGAAAATTGATGACGGCAGCCATAAGATCATCTGTTCAAGGACTGGCAGCCCGGATGAAAATCGAATATTGATCAACGAAATTTGAAGTTTGAAGTTTTTGCCGGGGACAATGAGCAGAGGCAACAGGCAATAGTAAATGGGCAGGGGCCGGTTCACCAAAGGAACACCTCACTTTGCTTCAGCCATCTGCTGAAGGGTTGGGTTGGCGGTATTTTTCAGTGCATCCCTCACAATTTTCAACCCCCTGTTCCATTTTTTATAAAGGGAGATGGCTTCGGAGGCCACCCGCTCCATTCTTGGCTGCGAAACACGGCTCGTCATCATGTCTTTCAGCATGCTGTTCCTGGTTTTCTTCCAGTGCCACATCTCATCGATCAACCCTTTGTCGAGAAATTCATTCAACTGGGGAACGCACCCGGCGCGGTAAAGATACTTCATCCTTCTGATGCTTTGTTCAAAAGAGTAGCCGGCCGACCTGGGTTCGTTTTCAATTCGCCTCAATAAATTTTTTGCTTTCTTTTCAAAAAGAAGGGAGAGAATCCATCCCGTTTCCAGGTAAAATCCGTGTTTGAATGCCAGGCCTGCGTCAACCACGGAAGGGAACCCTTTTATTTTACCCTTTTTTGCTTGATTCTTGCCGGTTTTCATGTAAAAGGTATTTTACTTTTCCTGCACCCTCTTGGAAAAGAAACACTCAAATTTACAGATTATTCCGTAATTAATACCGAATTAACATTGAGTGTGATGTTGTTTTGGTTTTTCCACCGAAACATCAAACACCTTTCAATCCAAAAAAGAAAATAAACCCGCCAGGGAGAGGAAAAAAAAAGAGAAGCAAAGAGAATAACATACTCCGGCACCAGTTTCCCGGGAGCCATTTCCAGGAGGCAGCCATCCGGGTATTATTTCTTCGGTTTAGCCAGAAACGATTGGGTATTGTTTTCTTTCCTTACTTCGTACTTTTCCCTGATCTCCCTCTCTTTACTTTGATCTGCTATAAATATGATTGTTTTCCCGCCATCGAGGACGACGGGAAATTTATTAACCAGTGAACCGGATGAAAGTTTTGAATCGGGTACGGAATATTTATAATTTGACAACGCAACCCTTACATCGAGTAAATCCCCTTTTGTGACTGTCCTGCTGTTTTTCATTCTGTATGTTTTTAAGGAAGCAAAGTAAAAGTAAAACCAAGCCCGACAGGTTAACAAATCAATAAGGAAGCATTAACATAACATGAATAACCTGTCAAAACAAAAGCTGTTCCCGCGGGTTAATTAACTCAAGTTTCGCACTTCTTTAATCCTATAATTGATGCGGGTTTCAAGCCGCTTTAGTAATTGACTCTGATGATACCATTTTCGATTGTTGTTCCAGAATGAAGGTGAGAATTTTCAATTGCGATTCGTCAAGAATGACATCATTGATGAGCTTTTCCAGATCGATACCCCACGCTTTCAGTATACAGGTCTGCAATTCTATAAACAAACCCCAGATGCGTTCCCATAGCGTAAATTCTATGATTTCATGCTGAACGTCAATAAATATCTTCCCAAGACCCTCATAGGACTGGAACCGTTTTCGCAGGTTCAGCATAAGATAGGCACACATCACCATAGATATACCTGCTACCTGGGCATCAAAATCCTCCGATTGACATTTGCCAAGATGAAGGTATTGCTTGGCTTCCTTGAAAAATACTTCGATTCCCCATCTGATCTGGTATATTTCAACTGCTTTGTCAAAAGGGAGCCGATAGTTGTCAGTCAGGAGCAAACTCCATCCATGCTGGTTGTTAAATCTGGAGAAAAACAATTTCACCTGAATGCCTTTATAAACCACAATAACTTCATAAAAGCGTGCATTCAGTTTTCTGGATCTGCTGGCTTTGGTTCGTTTGAGACGAGTAAGAAGGCTATGTGCATTATACTCTTTGCCCTTGTAGTCATAGAGCCGTTTATCCATTTTGCACATGCCCAATAAAAACATCCTGCTTTTCAAAACGAAACTGATCAACGCTTCATCGATGAACCAACTGTCAACCAGCAAATATTCCGCCCTAAGTCCTTTTCTCCAGGCACGTTTGATCATTTCAACAAGAACAATGTTTTTTGGTTTGGTTAACTCCTCCTTACGACTTGCTCCAGCAATATCGAGCGTTCTTGTCTTTCTTGATTGCTTTTTTAGCTCTGATTTTTTCAGCCCGAATGGCATATCTTCCCGTTTCCCTTTTTCGCTATGCAGTGAAAAATCAATTGGAAGAAAACTTTTTCCATCACAGAATGAGAGGAATAACCCTTTAAATCCGAGTTTGTAACCATGGTCTTTGTGATCGAAAACCTTTCCAATACCCTCAATGGTTTTGCCTCTCTTGGGCAACACAGTATCATCGGCAATAAAACAACTTGGTTTGTCGGATGGCTCTTCCTGTTTTGTCTTGGCAATAAACAGAAACCGATTAACAATCATATAGATAATCAGCCGCCAGTCTATTCTGGGATCATTTTTCAAACGATAATAAACATCCTTTTTGCCTTTCGACAGGTCATCATTTCTGGTGGAATATTGATGGACGGTAAAATTGAGGATGGTCATTTCGATCAACTGATAAAATAATGTGGCAAATGCTAATCCTTTAGATTTATAATCAACAAATAGATTATCAATGCGTTTACTCTTGAAAACATTATATATCTGGTATAGGTTGAAGGATTTTTTATCATCATTTTCAAGTAAGCTCTTCAATTCATCCAGATGTTTTGTAAATTTGGTTGGTGGTGTCATGTCGAATGGTGTTACATTTGGTGTAAGCAGCTTAAATTTAACTACTTATCAGACTGACACCACTCTTTTTTATTGCAATTTATCAAATACTTTTTAACACGTTAATTGACTGTTTTTTCACCTGCGAAACTTGAGTTATTAACTAAAACTAACACTATGCTATGAAACAAGTAAAAACCATTATTGCCATAATCCTTGCGATGACGGCTATTTCAATCACTTCATTCGCACAAGTATCTGCCACAGCTACCACATCTGTAACGGTAATTACACCGATTGCAATCTCAAAAACGGTTGATATGAACTTTGGTAACCTGGCTGCAAGTCCAACTGTGGCCGGTACGATTGTACTGGCTCCGACGGGAACGCGCACAAAGTCAGGAGGTGTTACACTTCCAGCTGTTGCCGGAACTGTAACCGCTGCATCATTTGCAGTAACCGGTCTCGGAACTTCAACCTATTCGATCACATTACCTGGAACAATAACCCTAACGGGCACTCCTTCCGGAACGATGACTGTCAGTTCATTTCTCAGTACTCCTTCAGGGACCGGAACATTAGCATCCGGAGCACAAACAGTGCTGGTTGGAGGAACATTAAATGTTGCAGCCGGACAACCTGCCGGAGCTTATACAAATACAACAAATCTTACAGTAACAGTAAACTATAATTAAAAAACATTTTTCCCCTAAACTATTGGGATAGAAAACTGAAAACAAATCAAAAGAAAAACTAATCAGAAACTAAAACAACACTAACCAATTACTAACAAAACGAAAAAAACTATGAAAAAAACGACCAAAATTTTAACCTTGACCATCGCAATGTTAGCTTTAACAATCAGCTCCTTTGCACAAGTATCTGCCACTGCTACCACATCTGCAACAGTGATAACGCCGATCGCGATCTCAAAAACTGTTGATATGAATTTTGGTAATATCGCCGTCAGTCCAACCATTGCCGGTACCGTTGTACTTGTTCCTGCCGGTACACGTACAAAGACCGGAGGAGTTACATTGCCTGCTGTAGCCGGTACTGTAACTGCTGCATCATTTAATGTTACCGGATTGGGTACTTCAACGTATTCCATCACCTTACCTGGAACGATTACTCTTACGGGAGTTCCTACAGGTTCGATGACAGTTGGAACGTTTGTAAGCACTCCTTCAGGGACAGGTGCTCTCACTGCCGGTGCCCAGACTGTTTTGGTAGGCGGAACATTGAATGTTGCCGCAGCCCAGGCTGCAGGTATTTATTCAAATACCACCGATATGACGGTAACTGTAAATTACAACTAACTACATACCTGTCAATAAACTTAAAAGCGCTGCCCCGGTAGCGCTTTTTTTTGGCATTATAAACGCACGCACGTGCGTTTTTTTTTATGCGTTTTTTTAGCTTGTTCCCTGGTTTCCGATGCAGGACTTTTTATTCATTCCCAATGATGTTTTTATATATCTGATAATCATCACATTGTGGCTGCCTAATATATAGGTGCGTTTTTTTATCATTTCTGGCGCGTAGTTTGCATAACTCCCGGTGAAGTTGGAAAGTTAAAATACTTTACATTTGGTAAGCGGGAAATATTCACAATGCAAACAACAGAAAATATGAAAAGACTTGGCCACATGAACACAGCATCTGCCCTGTTTTTAAGTATTGTTTTTGCAATGGGCATGTCAATGCAGGAAGCAGCAGCACAGATAGTCGCTATCGGGCACATCTCTGCAGAAGTTGTTGAATCTGTAAGCGCTTCTTCAAAAATGACATTGAATTTTAACCTGGCAAGTGTTTCAAACGGATCGCATACAATGCAAATGTCAGCATCCAGAATGAACACAGAGAGATTAGATATGGGAGAAGTAGAATTAAATTCAGGACGCAGCATTGCATGCAATGTCATGATGAAAGCTTCAACATTGTCCGATAACAGGGGAAATCAATTTACAATTGAACCCACAACTTCATTTGCAGGAAACCAGGATACAAACAGGGCAGACGGTTCACAGAATATTCATCTCACCGGAAAAGCCATGCTTGATCAGAATCAGGCAAATGGTTTATACCAGGGTTCTTACACGATGATCTTTGCTTATAACTAATTCAATAATTGTTTAACGCAGGTTTTTAATAATCAGGAATCATTTGAAAAATAACTATTGATTGTAGTTTCTTCTTGAATATTAGTTTGTTTTATTTTTTACTTAAAAATCACGACGATGCCTCTAACCTCCTCAAAAGTTCAGTCGCATAAATCAATGCGGTTATTTTCATTTTGCATTTTCTTTGCTATTCTGGTGATTCTGGAAGTTCTTTCCTCTATTTCAGCAATGGCACAAGGAAATTTGCTCATTACACCAAGACGTGTGGTCTTTGAAGGGAACAAGAGATCCGAAGAACTCAACCTGGCAAACACCGGGAAGGATACTGCAAAATACAATGTATCCATTGTGGAGTACAGGATGAAAGAAGACGGATCTTTCCAGGAAATTACCGAGCCCGATCCGGGACAAAATTTTGCCGGGAAATACCTTCGTTTTTTTCCGCGTGTTGTTGTCCTTGCTCCCAATGAAGCCCAGGTTGTCAAGGTTCAGGTTACAAGAGCAAATGAGTTGCAACCGGGTGAGTACAGATCTCATATTTATTTCAGGGCCGTACCTGAAGAAAAACCTTTAGGCGAAGGTGAAACCAAGAAAGATTCATCGGCGATCTCTGTCCGGCTTGTACCGATCTTCGGTATTACAATCCCGGCCATTATTCGTGTCGGGGAATCTACGGTCAACTTAACCATGTCTGATTTAGCTTTCGAACAGGTCAATGACACCACACCAAGATTGAAGGTTGTTTTGAACCGTACCGGGAACATGTCGGTTTATGGTGATCTTGTTATTCAACATGTTTCACCAACCGGGAAAATCACTCCGGCCGGAAGTGTAAAAGGAATTGCGGTGTATACACCCAATGCACTCAGGCGGTTTCAAATGGATCTAGACAGAACATCGGGAATTAATTATCATACCGGTAAATTGCAGGTTGTATTTTCCACCCAGTCGGATGTGAAGCCTGTTAAACTTGCCGACGCTGAGTTATTGCTGCATTGATTATCACCTTCTCGGTGATAGTCAGTTTTCTTGTATAACTAAAGTTTGATCATGAGAAAATTGTTTCTCTTCTGCCATAACTATGTCTTGCTGTTAGCGTTCTTTTTGTTGATTCAGAGGCGTTATTCTCAAGTGGGTCCAGGATTTGCTTCTAAGAAAAGTTTACCTGTGCTCAAATCACTGCTAATCGCAATGACATTGGGTTTTTTTCTGTTTGTGCAACAAGGTAATGCACAAACTACAAAAACTGTAGGTACATCAGGAAATTATACCACACTTAAAGCAGCCTTTGATGCCATCAATAACGGAACAATCACAGGCTCCATTACATTGCAAATTACAAGCAACACTACCGAGTCTGCAACGGCAGCACTTAATGCCAGTGGTACCGGAAGTGCGAGCTACAGTTCCATCAGCATTTACCCAACGGGATTAGGATATTCAATTAGCGGGAGTCTTGCTGCTCCCATAATTAATTTTAATGGTTCATCCAACGTAACCATTAATGGATTAAATACGGGAGGGGCATCACTGACGATCAGCAATACGAGCACATCCTCATCAGCTTCCACGATACAGTTTATAGGAGATGCGGTGAACAACACGATAACGAACTGTACGCTATCGGGCTCAGGGACGGGTGCGGCAGTGGGGACTATCTTCTTTTCCACGGGGACCGTTACGGGGAATAATGGCAATACGATAACGGGCAATACGATAATGCCGGCGGGATCGAACTTGCCCACCAATGCAATTTATTCAGCAGGGACATCGATCTTCATTGTAAACAGCGGCAACACGATCAGCAACAACAGCATCCAGGATTATTTCAATGCCGGGGCAGCATCGAATGGGATCTATATCGCATCGAACAGTTCGTCCTGGATCATCACGGGGAACAAGTTTTTCCAGACCGCAACGCGGACCTCCACGACCGGCTCGACGCATCATGCGATCAACATAGTCACGGCATCAGGCGGGGGCTATACAGTGAACAACAACATTATCGGTTTTGCCACTGCCTCGGGTACGGGAACCACGAGCTATGACGGTGCCTATGCCAATTTGTACAGGGCAATAGAGCTGACGGTCGGCCCGAGCCCGGTATCGAATGTACAGGGCAATACAATAAAAGCAATCAGTTTATCGACAATAAGCGCCCAGACAACAGCGCCTGGACTATTCACCGGGATCTCGGTATTAGGCGGAAGTGTAAACATCGGAACCACGGCAGGCAATGTGATTGGCGCCACAACAGGCACAGGCACAATCTCGATTACCTCGACAGTGTCACTGGGATATATAGCAGGGATTTACGCAACATCGACGCTTCCGTTATCCATTCAGAATAATACGATAGGTTCTATCAGCACAGGTGGAGCGGCCGCTATCGGATATACATTTTATGGTATCAATACAGCAGGGACGGGTAGTTATACGATTTCCACGAATACGATCGGCAGTACAAGCACATCAAATTCGATAAGCATAGGGATCAGCGGAACGACCACCACGGGCGTCTGCACCTTTACCGGGATCAGCAATGCATCAACAGGCATAATATCGATAACAGGGAATACCATTCAAAACTGTTCGGTTTATGGGACAGCAGCTTCGGTATACAATGGTATTGTCAATACAGCAGGCTCGGGGACACTGGATCTCTCGAGCAATAATATCCTGTCCGGGACAATTTCAGGGACAGGGGCGCTAACGGGGATCTCGAACTCGGCAGCAGCGGTAACGCTGAACATCAACAGCAATATCATCCGTAGTCATACGCGTACAGATGCGAGCGGGACGTTCACGGGGATAAGCAACACGGGCGCGGTCATCACGGCCATCAACATCAACAACAACCAGCTTGGCAGTGCAAGCGGCGGACTTGTCACCTACAGCGCAGCCACCTCGGGCGCACTAACAGGGATAAGCAATACGGCAGGCGCAGTAAGCTGTGCACTTTCGATACAGACGAATGATATCCGTGGTATTTTACATTCGGTAGCGGGATCAAGCGCACACACCTATATTACGAACACAGCAGCCACATTGACACAAAATATCAGCAACAATACGTTTACCAACCTTATCGTCAATACAACAGGAAGCGTAACGTTCATAACAGTAAGCAACGTGTTGGGAGTAACAGGAGTTCAGACGGTAAGCAGCAATTCGATCGTAACGGGATTTTCGAAGACGGGCGTCGGAGGGACAGTAACTTTTTGTTCAGGAAGCGGGATCTCGGCCAATGGATCCAGCATAACCCAGAACAGCAACAATTTTTCGAATGTAACAGTTAGCGGAGCGACAGCGATAACCGGCTGGATAAACAGCAATACGAGTTTAAACAAGACCTTTAACAGTAATACCTTTGACAACTGGACGGGAGGATCAGCGGCAGTAACAGTAATGTCCATTAGCGCAGGATCAAGTGTCATCTCAGGCAACACGATCAGTGATATGACGACGTCAACAGGGGCAGCAGCACCGATCACGGCAATCAGTTCGGGAGCCCTTGAATCCATCACCATTACCAATAATACGTTGTCGAACCTTGTAACGGGGAGCGCTGCGTATATCAATTCGTTTACGGGGATAACCAATGCTTCAGGCAACAATGTAACGATCACGGGCAACATCATCACCGGGTGTACGGCAGCGGGGACAGCGGCCTCCATATTTACGGGAATAACAGTGATCACGGCAGGCAGCGGGATACTGACGATTTCGAGTAACAGCATTATCTCGGGGACGAATGCAGGCAGTGGTGCATTTAATGCCATCAACAATGCCGTAGCATTTATAACCATTAATTTGAACAGCAATATTATCAGGAATTGTACGGTAGCAACAGGGACCTATTCAGGCATAGTAAATTCAGGGGTGATCACCACAACGATCAATATCAATGATAATGACCTGGGTACTACTGACGGAGGACTTCTCACTTACGGAGTAGCCACCTCAGGTGCATTTCTTGGAATAAGCAATACGGGAGGCTTACCCACGTGTGCACTTTCGATACAGAGGAATGATATCCGCGGGATTGTACATTCGGTGGCGGGGACCAATTCCCACACCTATATCAGCAATACAGCTGTTACGTTGTCACAGAATATCAGCAGCAACACCTTCACCAATTTAAGTGTGAATACCACGGGAGCGATAGTCTTTATTTCCAACAATGTTCTGATGCCAGCCAATGGTGTGCAGAACATCAATGGCAACAGTATATCGGGGACTTTTACGCGGGTAGCTGCAAGCGGGGACATCACGTTATTTAGCAGCAACACATCAACGGATATACCGAATGTAACGGTAAACAACAACAACAATAATTTCTCCAACATTACCATCAACGGAACGGCCACGATCTCGGGCTGGATCAATACGGATGCAGGGATGGGCAATGTAACGAAGACCCTGGACGGGAACACATTCAGTAACTGGACGGCAGGCACCGGAACAGGAAGCATTACGGCCATGAATGTAAATATAACAAGCGGCAACAATGCCACGAAGAACAATACGATCAGCAACATCAGCAGTACGGGAACGATAACGGGGATCACCACCGGGGCGGGCAACGATAATATATTTTCCAACACGATCCAGGGATTGGTCTCCGCGGGAAGTACAGCCACGGCAGTTACAGGTATCTCGGTCACAGGCGGAACGACCAAGGATGTGTACCAGAATACGATTTACAATTTGCAGGCCAACAACATCACCACGGGCAGTGTAAACGGGATATCTGTTTCGGGGGGATTATCAAATCTTATCTTCCGCAACAAGATCTACCAGGTAACCTCAGGCAGCAGTGGAATAACCACGGGAACTGTTAACGGGATCGTGGTGTCGGGTGCGGTATCAGGCCAGGTGAGTACGATTTACAACAACATGATCGGGGATTTGCGTGCAACGTCAGCCAGTGCAGCCAACCCCATCAATGGTATCAGCATCATCAATACGGGAACCACCTCGGCGACGAATGTGTATTATAACACGATATACCTGAGTGCAACTTCCAGCGGAACGAATTTTGGCAGCAGCGGGATCTATCATACAGCGAGTGCCACGGCGACGACAGCAACACTGGATTTACGCAATAATATCATCGATAACCTGACGACTCCCAAAGGGACGGGTTATGTTGTGGCCTACCGCAGGAGCGCGGGAACAGCTACGATGCTGAACAATTATGATGGTACATCCAACAACAATTTGTTTTATGCAGGGACACCGGGCACCTACCGGTTGATTTATTATGACGGCACCTCATCGGCGCAGACGCTGGCAGCATACACGGCCGGGGTATTCACAGCCGGGACCATCTCACCAAGAGACCAGGCATCCGTTACGGAGAACCCGACATTTATCAGCACAACAGGATCAGATGCTACGTTTCTTCATATCAATACAAGCACAGCAACACAGGTAGAGAGCGGGGCTGTAAATATTGCTTCGATCACAGATGATTTTGACGGAATAATCCGCCAGGGGAATACCGGTTATGCCGGAACCAGCACTTCTGCACCTGACATAGGAGCTGATGAAGGAAATTTTGTATTGACTGATGTGACGGCTCCTGCAATTACTTATGCTCTTATAGCAAATGTAAGTTGCTTAAGCAACCAGAATTTATCGGCAACCATCACTGACGCCAGCGGTGTTAATATTACTTCCGGTACCAAACCCAGAATTTACTATAAACGCTCTACTGACGCAAATACATATAATGGTAATACTTCTGGAACTGCAGGGTGGAAGTACACTGAGGCATCGAATACAAGCTCTCCTTTTAATTTTACCATGGATTTCACTTTGTTGAATGGAGGAACAGGCATTGCTGCCGGGCAAACAGTACAATATTTTGTCGTTGCCCAGGATCTTGCATCAACAATTCATGTTGGTATCAATAACGGGACATTTACTGCAACACCAACCAATGTTGCACTGACTTCTGCTGCATTCCCGATTGGCGGAACAATAAATAGTTATACATTGCTCACTGGTCTGAGCGGAACAGTTACGATTGGGGCCGCAGGAACATACACTACACTTACCGGAGCCGGAGGATTGTTTAGTGCGATTAATACCAATGGTCTTTCCGGAAACCTGGTGGCAAAAATCATTGATGCAAGTATCACAGAAACGGGAGCAAATGCATTAACAGCCATCAAATATGGTTGCAGTTCAAACTATACCCTGACCATCAATCCGAATACTGCTGTTGCCGCAACATTAACAGGATCTGTTGCCGGACCCATAATTAATTTTAATGGTTCATCCAACGTAACCATTAATGGATTAAATACGGGAGGGGCATCACTGACGATCAGCAATACGAGCACATCCTCATCAGCTTCCACGATACAGTTTATAGGAGATGCGGTGAACAACACGATAACGAACTGTACGCTATCGGGCTCAGGGACGGGTGCGGCAGTGGGGACTATCTTCTTTTCCACGGGGACCGTTACGGGGAATAATGGCAATACGATAACGGGCAATACGATAATGCCGGCGGGATCGAACTTGCCCACCAATGCAATTTATTCAGCAGGGACATCGATCTTCATTGTAAACAGCGGCAACACGATCAGCAACAACAGCATCCAGGATTATTTCAATGCCGGGGCAGCATCGAATGGGATCTATATCGCATCGAACAGTTCGTCCTGGATCATCACGGGGAACAAGTTTTTCCAGACCGCAACGCGGACCTCCACGACCGGCTCGACGCATCATGCGATCAACATAGTCACGGCATCAGGCGGGGGCTATACAGTGAACAACAACATTATCGGTTTTGCCACTGCCTCGGGTACGGGAACCACGAGCTATGACGGTGCCTATGCCAATTTGTACAGGGCAATAGAGCTGACGGTCGGCCCGAGCCCGGTATCGAATGTACAGGGCAATACAATAAAAGCAATCAGTTTATCGACAATAAGCGCCCAGACAACAGCGCCTGGACTATTCACCGGGATCTCGGTATTAGGCGGAAGTGTAAACATCGGAACCACGGCAGGCAATGTGATTGGCGCCACAACAGGCACAGGCACAATCTCGATTACCTCGACAGTGTCACTGGGATATATAGCAGGGATTTACGCAACATCGACGCTTCCGTTATCCATTCAGAATAATACGATAGGTTCTATCAGCACAGGTGGAGCGGCCGCTATCGGATATACATTTTATGGTATCAATACAGCAGGGACGGGTAGTTATACGATTTCCACGAATACGATCGGCAGTACAAGCACATCAAATTCGATAAGCATAGGGATCAGCGGAACGACCACCACGGGCGTCTGCACCTTTACCGGGATCAGCAATGCATCAACAGGCATAATATCGATAACAGGGAATACCATTCAAAACTGTTCGGTTTATGGGACAGCAGCTTCGGTATACAATGGTATTGTCAATACAGCAGGCTCGGGGACACTGGATCTCTCGAGCAATAATATCCTGTCCGGGACAATTTCAGGGACAGGGGCGCTAACGGGGATCTCGAACTCGGCAGCAGCGGTAACGCTGAACATCAACAGCAATATCATCCGTAGTCATACGCGTACAGATGCGAGCGGGACGTTCACGGGGATAAGCAACACGGGCGCGGTCATCACGGCCATCAACATCAACAACAACCAGCTTGGCAGTGCAAGCGGCGGACTTGTCACCTACAGCGCAGCCACCTCGGGCGCACTAACAGGGATAAGCAATACGGCAGGCGCAGTAAGCTGTGCACTTTCGATACAGACGAATGATATCCGTGGTATTTTACATTCGGTAGCGGGATCAAGCGCACACACCTATATTACGAACACAGCAGCCACATTGACACAAAATATCAGCAACAATACGTTTACCAACCTTATCGTCAATACAACAGGAAGCGTAACGTTCATAACAGTAAGCAACGTGTTGGGAGTAACAGGAGTTCAGACGGTAAGCAGCAATTCGATCGTAACGGGATTTTCGAAGACGGGCGTCGGAGGGACAGTAACTTTTTGTTCAGGAAGCGGGATCTCGGCCAATGGATCCAGCATAACCCAGAACAGCAACAATTTTTCGAATGTAACAGTTAGCGGAGCGACAGCGATAACCGGCTGGATAAACAGCAATACGAGTTTAAACAAGACCTTTAACAGTAATACCTTTGACAACTGGACGGGAGGATCAGCGGCAGTAACAGTAATGTCCATTAGCGCAGGATCAAGTGTCATCTCAGGCAACACGATCAGTGATATGACGACGTCAACAGGGGCAGCAGCACCGATCACGGCAATCAGTTCGGGAGCCCTTGAATCCATCACCATTACCAATAATACGTTGTCGAACCTTGTAACGGGGAGCGCTGCGTATATCAATTCGTTTACGGGGATAACCAATGCTTCAGGCAACAATGTAACGATCACGGGCAACATCATCACCGGGTGTACGGCAGCGGGGACAGCGGCCTCCATATTTACGGGAATAACAGTGATCACGGCAGGCAGCGGGATACTGACGATTTCGAGTAACAGCATTATCTCGGGGACGAATGCAGGCAGTGGTGCATTTAATGCCATCAACAATGCCGTAGCATTTATAACCATTAATTTGAACAGCAATATTATCAGGAATTGTACGGTAGCAACAGGGACCTATTCAGGCATAGTAAATTCAGGGGTGATCACCACAACGATCAATATCAATGATAATGACCTGGGTACTACTGACGGAGGACTTCTCACTTACGGAGTAGCCACCTCAGGTGCATTTCTTGGAATAAGCAATACGGGAGGCTTACCCACGTGTGCACTTTCGATACAGAGGAATGATATCCGCGGGATTGTACATTCGGTGGCGGGGACCAATTCCCACACCTATATCAGCAATACAGCTGTTACGTTGTCACAGAATATCAGCAGCAACACCTTCACCAATTTAAGTGTGAATACCACGGGAGCGATAGTCTTTATTTCCAACAATGTTCTGATGCCAGCCAATGGTGTGCAGAACATCAATGGCAACAGTATATCGGGGACTTTTACGCGGGTAGCTGCAAGCGGGGACATCACGTTATTTAGCAGCAACACATCAACGGATATACCGAATGTAACGGTAAACAACAACAACAATAATTTCTCCAACATTACCATCAACGGAACGGCCACGATCTCGGGCTGGATCAATACGGATGCAGGGATGGGCAATGTAACGAAGACCCTGGACGGGAACACATTCAGTAACTGGACGGCAGGCACCGGAACAGGAAGCATTACGGCCATGAATGTAAATATAACAAGCGGCAACAATGCCACGAAGAACAATACGATCAGCAACATCAGCAGTACGGGAACGATAACGGGGATCACCACCGGGGCGGGCAACGATAATATATTTTCCAACACGATCCAGGGATTGGTCTCCGCGGGAAGTACAGCCACGGCAGTTACAGGTATCTCGGTCACAGGCGGAACGACCAAGGATGTGTACCAGAATACGATTTACAATTTGCAGGCCAACAACATCACCACGGGCAGTGTAAACGGGATATCTGTTTCGGGGGGATTATCAAATCTTATCTTCCGCAACAAGATCTACCAGGTAACCTCAGGCAGCAGTGGAATAACCACGGGAACTGTTAACGGGATCGTGGTGTCGGGTGCGGTATCAGGCCAGGTGAGTACGATTTACAACAACATGATCGGGGATTTGCGTGCAACGTCAGCCAGTGCAGCCAACCCCATCAATGGTATCAGCATCATCAATACGGGAACCACCTCGGCGACGAATGTGTATTATAACACGATATACCTGAGTGCAACTTCCAGCGGAACGAATTTTGGCAGCAGCGGGATCTATCATACAGCGAGTGCCACGGCGACGACAGCAACACTGGATTTACGCAATAATATCATCGATAACCTGACGACTCCCAAAGGGACGGGTTATGTTGTGGCCTACCGCAGGAGCGCGGGAACAGCTACGATGCTGAACAATTATGATGGTACATCCAACAACAATTTGTTTTATGCAGGGACACCGGGCACCTACCGGTTGATTTATTATGACGGCACCTCATCGGCGCAGACGCTGGCAGCATACACGGCCGGGGTATTCACAGCCGGGACCATCTCACCAAGAGACCAGGAATCTGTTACGGAAAGCCCAACGTTTATAAGCACAACAGGATCAGATGCAACTTTCCTTCATATAGATCCAGGCACACCAACTCTGTTGGAGAGCGGTGCTGTAAATATCTCCCCGATCACGGATGATTTTGACGGAATAATCCGCGAGGGGAATACCGGTTATACAGGAACCAGCACCTCTGCACCTGACATAGGAGCTGATGAATTTGATGGGGCAAGGCCTTCGTGTCTTTATGGTGACAATGGCAGTACTCCGGCAGTTTCGAATGTCATGCCCTGCATTGATCTTCCGTCGAACCCGCAAACCATTTCAACCACACTGGCTGCACATCAATACTTCACAATGAATGTGATCCAGGGATTAACATACCAGGTATATACCTGCAATACTACATCACCATCTAATCCATTAAAACTTGTAGTTTATAAAGAAGGAGCGCCTTCTGATCCGTACATCGCATTATCCTACTCAAATGCTGGAAATCCCTGCACCAGTGCTGCCAATAATGTTTATGTTTCCTTTACTCCTGGTTTTTCAGGGCAAGTAAGAATTCTGATAAACAGGAAATCAGATTGCAGTGCATCAACACCCTCAGGACTGACGGTCAATGTAAATGTCAGTGATGGAAGCAATACCCTGGATGATGAATCAGCTGCAGGGAGCGACAGTTGGATCGGACATATCTATGATGGGATGGATTTTGACAATTATCTCGGGTACTATAACCAAACGGAAGCATTCGAGGAAAGCTTTGGATCCACAGGGACTTGGCCCAATATGCTTACAGATGATCTGTCCTGCTTTAACGTTTATTCAGATGGTCAAATCCGTGGTTCTGTCAAAATAGTTACTTTCTCAGTAAGATACAGGATGAATTCATCCAGAAGTGGTTTGTACCTCGTAAAGCTGACCAGTGATGATGGTGCCAGGCTTTATGTTGACGGAAACCAGGTCTTTTCTGACTGGACACAACATAGCCCGACGGTTTATTCTAATGTTTTGCTTCCGCTTTCGGGCAGCAGTTCTTTAGCCTATGAATATTTTGAAAATACAGGACAAAATGTTGTTGGATTTGAAAACCTGGTCCAGGTTATTGCCAATACCCTTTCGGCTAATACTACTCAGTCCATCTGCCTTGGTAATTCAGGTTCTGCCATCAGCGGCGATGTATTCGGCACATTACCATCAGGAATTTCTTTGTCTGGAACCGGCTACCAGTGGCAATTCAGTAATAGTTCATCCAGCGGCCCCTGGACGGATATTTCTGGAGCGACCTCAGCTACTTATACACCTTCTACGGTAACCGCACCATTCAATTCTGCAGGAACGTATTACATTATACGAAAAGCATCACTCTCCAGTGCCAATAACGTCAGCCCTAATCCATCCATTGCTGCGATTTTATCGAATGCTGCGGTTGTAACAGTTTCCCCGGTTTCGGTCGGAGGAACCGTTTCGGGCGGTTCTACTATTTGTTCAGGAAATACCAGCAATTTACTCACCTTATCCGGATATACAGGAACAATCATTAAGTGGCAGAGTTCTGTTTCACCTTTTACAACCTGGACGGATATCGCAAACACATCCGCCACTTATACATCCGGAGTATTAACACAAACCACACAATTCAGGGCAGTGGTTCAGAGCGGGAATTGCGGAACGGTCAACTCTTCCGCGACTACTGTCACGGTAAATCCGAACTTACCGGTAAGTATAACTATTGCTGCTTCCGCGAACCCTGTCTGTGCAGGCACATCCGTTACATTCACTGCAACACCGACAAACGGAGGAACGGCTCCATCCTACCAATGGAAGCTGAATGGCACAAATGTCGGGACAAACAGCTCAACCTATACGAATGGTGCGTTGTCGGATGGTAATACGGTTTCTTGCATCATGACATCAAATGCGGGTTGTGCTACCGGGACCCCGGCAACGTCCAACACGATAACCATGACGGTTAATGCGAATTTACCTGTAAGTGTAACAATTGCTGCATCGGCAAACCCTGTTTGCTCAGGCAGTTCAGTTACCTTTACCGCTACTCCGATCAATGGGGGGACAGCACCAACCTACCAATGGAAACTGAATGGTTCTAATGTAGGGACAAACAGTTCAACCTATACAAACAGTTCGTTGGCGAATGGGAATACTGTTTCCTGTGTGTTGACTTCAAATGCTACGTGTACCACCGGCAACCCGGCAACATCAAATACCGTGACAATGACGGTCAATCCAGTTTTACCGGTAAGTGTCACTATTTCTGCGTCGGTTAACCCGGTCTGCTCCGGCGTTTCAGTTACTTTCACTGCAACCCCAGCGAATGGTGGATCCTCCCCGGCTTACCAGTGGCAACTTAATGGTTCGAATGCAGGAACAAACAGTGCAACTTATGTAACATCATCCCTGGTAAATGGTGATGTCGTAAGTTGTGTGCTGACTTCCAATGCTGTCTGTACTTCAGGTAATCCAGCCACATCAAATCCTGTAACAATCACAATCACTGCAACCGGAACCTGGCTGGGCACCACCAGCACAGACTGGAATGTTCCCGGAAACTGGTCATGCAATACTGTGCCTGATATAACTACAAATATTCAAATACCTAACGTAACAAATAAACCTGTCATCAGCAGCGGTGCCACAGGAACTGCTAAAAATATAGTAATTGCAAGCGGTTCATCGCTGACTGTTACCGGCAACACTTTGCAGATTGCCGGAACAATTACCAACAGCGGAACATTCACAGCATCAGCGGGGACTATTGAGATGAAAGGATCCTCAGCCCAGGTAATCGGATCGAATATTTTTGCCGGCAATGCAGTGATGAATCTTACAATAAATAACTCCTCCGGGGTTACTTTACAGGGATCACTCAATGTTTCCGGGGTTGTTACAATTACCAGCGGTAATCTCGCTTCCGGAGGATATTTAACCCTGCTTTCAACCGCTGCACAAACTTCACTCATTAATGGTGCCGGGGCAGGTAATGTTACAGGAAACGTCACAATGCAGCGATATTTGGCTGCCGGCTTTGGTTATAAATATTTCAGCTCTCCATTCCAGGCTGCGACAGTAAACGAGTTTGCGGATGACCTGGATCTTACTGCTTCATTCCCGACATTTTTCAAGTATGACGAGAGCGCAGTTTCATCAGGATGGATCAGCTATACAAGTACATCAGGAACGCTGGTGCCCATGCAGGGTTATGCAGCCAACATGGGTACATCCCTCGTTGCAAAGACCGTCACCATGACGGGTGTCGTTAACAACGGAACGATGGGTCCTGTTACATTGTACAACCACAATAACACCTATACGCTTGGCTACAACCTGGAAGGAAATCCATACCCTTCGCCCATTGACTGGAATGCTGCAAGCGGCTGGACAAAGACCAACATCGACAACGCAATTTATTATTACAACAACGGATCAACGGATCAATATACCGGAACATACAGCACATATATTAATGGTATATCAAGCGATGGAATCGCGAATAATATCATTCCATCCATGCAGGGATTTTTTATCCATGTGTCAAATGGTACATACCCGGTCACTGCACAGTTTGGAATGAATAACAATGTAAGGGTGAATACTCTTTCACCGGTGTTTCATAAAGCGATCCAGGCAGATACCAGGTCTTTGTTGAGGCTTACCGCAGCATTCGACAATGAAGGAGCAATCAATGACCCGCTTGTAATCTATTTTGACGATGTAACTTCAAATGCATTTGACAGGGATCATGATGCATTAAAGATAACCAACACAGATTATGGTGTCCCCAATATTTATGCTATTTCTGCAGACGGGAAGCGGGTTTCCATAAAAGCAATTCCAATCTCCGTTGATTCATCGACCATCATTCCACTTGGGCTTAAGATTTTTTCAGATGATTGGATCCGGATCAAAGTCGCAGAAATCGAACGAATTCAATCTGATCTGAATGTTTATCTTTACGACGCTGAAACTAAAATCTACAGAAATTTAACCTCAAACCAGGACTGTCGGTTCTATGTTCATACCGGAAACAATGAAAACCGTTTTTCAATTGTATTCAGTAAAAAAGAATTGAAGTATGGTTCCGGTAATGAAGGAGAATTTTTGGTTTATAGTGCCGGAAAGAAGATCTTTGTATATGCATATTTAGCTCCGGGAGAAACTGGCGAAATTACTGTTTATAATATGTTGGGTCAGGCTCTCGGGAAACAGAAGGTCCAGGAGAATACCCTTCATGAACTCAACTTTAATTTGCATGATGGGGTATACATTGTGGAATTTTCATCACAAAGTGGAATAAAGTCAAAAAAAGTGTTAATTACTGACCAATGATAACATCACGCAGCATATCGATGCCTTGGCGCAAAGTTGCTCCCCTGATCTGTACGGGCCTTATTTTATTGGCTTTTTGTATTCAGGTTCATGCACAGGAACATCCTCCGAAACCAATAAAAGTAACCACCTTCCAGAACTTGTGCTTTGGTGCGTTTTTCCAGGGTTTGGCAGGCGGTACTGTAATTATCTACCCGAATGGTTCGCGCTCTGTTACCGGAGATGTCATCCAGGCAAGCCTTGGGTTTTCTTATTATCCGGCAATCTTCGAGGTTGAAGCAAACCCCGGTGCACTGCTGGTAATTCAAAAAGGTCCGGATGTTCTTTTACCGGGCAGTAACGGAGGATCAATGACACTTCATCTCAGTGACACAGATCCGGTTTCACCTTTTATCAATACACTGACACCACCCGGAAAAACTCAGGTGCGCGTTGGTGCAACACTACTGGTAGGAAGTCCGCTTGCAAATCCGGTTGGATCATACAGCGGTACTTTCCTGATCACAATTATTCAGCAATAAATATCCCACATGTATTGTGGGCATGATAACTTGACAACTACTTTTTCATACCCCTCCTTAAATCGTGACAAACGCACTCATTTTGAAGTTGTGTGTTGGGTCGCAATCGCTGTTTTTTTTCTGATCATGTTTCCGTCGAAAAGGCTCGCGGCACAGAATGAACCTCAGTACGATGAAATTTTTGTCTTCCTGAGTGTTCAGCAGATCGGTGGGATTGATATTTCTGCAGCTATTGACGGAACTACAGTGTATTTACCCATTACCACCTTATTTGACTTTCTGAAAATCAAGAATACTGCAACCACGGATCTTGATTCGATATCCGGTTTTTTAATCAATCCCCAGAATCCCTTTCTCGTCAGCAAAAAGAACAACCGTATTGTTTTCAAAGACAAGGTTTATGATCTGAGGCCCGATGATTTTATACGAACAGAAACCAATCTCTACCTTAAATCAAAATTTTTTGGGGAGATTTTCGGATTGGACTGTGCATTTCATTTCCGGTCGCTTTCGGTTGTCCTGACAACAAAACTCGAGCTTCCAATCATTCGTGAAATGCGGCAGGAAATGATGCGTGCAAACATCAACCGGCTGAGGGGCGAAGAAAAAGCCGATACCACAATCGGCCGGAATTATCCGTTGTTCCATTTTGGCATGGCCGACTGGTCCGTAATAGGAACGCAACAGGTCCAGGGACTTACTGATACCCGGCTAAACCTTTCACTTGGCGGGATTGTCCTCGGCGGAGAAACCGATGTCACCCTCAATTACAGTACAAGCGAGCCATTCACCGAGAAACAACAGTACTACTTGTGGCGGTATGCCAACAATGATCATCCGGTCATGAGACAGGCCATGGCCGGGAAGATCAACTCCATGGCCACCTCTTCTATTTATTCACCGGTGGTTGGAGTTCAATTTACCAATACACCTACAACCTACAGGCGGTCATTCGGAACCTATCAGCTCAGTGACCGCACGGAACCCGGCTGGATCGTTGAACTTTATGTGAACAATGAGCTTGTGGATTATGTGAAGGCTGATGCCTCCGGTTTTTTTACTTTCCAGGTGCCCTTGGTTTATGGAAATACAGCGGTGAAATTGCGTTTCTATGGACCCTGGGGCGAAGAACGTGCGCGTGAACAAAACATCAGCATTCCATTTAATTTCCTGCCCCCGAAAGAACTGGAATATACTGTAAGTGCGGGAATTGTTGAAGACAGCACGATGAGCCGGTATTCAAGGGGCAATATCAATTACGGACTCAGCAGGCGTTTGACAATTGGCGCCGGGGTCGAATACCTTTCTTCCGTTACTTCCGGAAATACGATGCCTTTTGTGAATATGTCGATGCGGATCGCATCCAGTCTCCTGCTTTCAGGAGAATACACCTATGGTGTACGGTTCAAGGGACTTTTGAGCTACCGGCTGCCTTCGAATCTGCAGTTTGAGCTCATGTACCTGAACTACAACAAGCATCAGACAGCCATCAATTACAACATCCTGGAAGAAAGAAAAGCAATTGTTTCGATGCCTGTCATTGGCCGGAATTTCTCTTCATTTATACGATTTACACTGGACCAGATCATCCTCCCGGCAACACAGTCCACGACTGCTGAATTGCTGCTGTCAGGCGCCATTCTTGGGGTTAACTCAAATCTCACGACCTATGCCATGTTCTCGGAGATGATGACACCTTATGTTTACAGCAACCTTTCGCTGGCATTCCGGCTTCCGGCCAGGTTCGTTTTTACGCCGCAGGCACAATTTCAGTATAACCGCGGACAATTCATCTCTGTGAAAGGTGAACTTGAAAAACACATTTTTAAAAACGGGTATGCCAATGTCTCCTACGAGCGTAACTTTTTAAGCAACATCAGCAACACCCAGCTTGGGCTGAGGTATGATTTCGCCTGTGCACAAACAGGACTGACCATCCGCCAGAGCAACCAGACCACTTCACTCATCGAATCGGCAAGAGGCAGCATTATCAATGAATCCAAGATCAATTATTTTGGTGTCAACAACAGGACCAGTGTCGGAAGAGGCGGAATTGTTATCGTTCCATACCTTGATCTCAACTGCAATGGACGTCGCGATAAGGGAGAACCGAGGGTGCCGGGATTGAACATCAGGATCAACGGGGGCCGGATTGAACTGAGCAAGAAAGATACAACCATCCGGATCTTTGACCTGGAGCCGTATGTAAGTTATTTTATCGAACTCGATAAAAACAGTTTCGACAATATTGCCTGGCAGATCAAAATGCATTCAATGAGTGTGGCCGTGGATCCGAACCAGTTCAAACTTGTTGAAATTCCTATTGCTGTTGTTGGAGAAGCTTCAGGGATGGTATTTATGCAGGGGAACAAAAGCAGGAATGGACAGGGCCGAATCATCCTCGGTTTCTATGATAAAAACTCGAAACAGGTGGCCAGGACAATTTCCGAAACGGATGGTTATTTCAGCTTTCTCGGTCTGGCACCGGGATCCTATATCGTCAGGGTTGATACTTCCCAGTTGCGCAAACTACATTTGATTTCAAAACCCTCTACATCGCAGATAAATATTGATCGTACCAGGGATGGAGCTGTCATTGATAACCTCGAATTCGTATTGTACCCGACCGAGGTTGATTCTTCAGCACAGAATTCACAGGGGATTAAACCAGTTCAGGCACCTGTTCAGGAGAAGAAAATCCTGCCAAAGAGTGAAGAACCGGTACCTCCCAAAAATGTTATTGAACCAATGAAGGAACCTGAAAAGAAAGAGGTTCCGCCGGATAAGCAACCGGCAAATCCGAAGAAAGAAACAAACGGGGAATTCTCTGTCCAGGTTGGCGCATTCCGCAGCGAGGCCAATGCCTTGTCGATTGAAGCATCGTTGAAAAAAGCAAACGGAAGAGATGTGGTTGTTGTTCTTTCAAAAGGGTTTTACAGGGTTCTTGTTCCCGGGTTCAGGACCAAAAAAGAAGCCCTGGATTTTCTTCCGAAGCTTTCTGCGCAGGGATTTTCAAGTGCCTACATAACGCCTGTAACGACCTGAATTTACTGCATTCAATAGGATGAGACCGAATAACGTTTCACGTCTTCCAGGGTAATTATTCCATCACAAAGAATCACCATCCGTTCAACAACATTCCTGAGTTCACGGATATTCCCTGTCCATCGCAGGTTTCTCATTTCTGCCAGGGCGTCATCGCCGATGACCAGCGGGGCTTTTCCCTGGTGCTGACAGATCTCGCCGATGAAACTCTTTACCAGCAGCGGAATATCATCAAGCCGTTTGCTTAAGGGCGGAACTTCTATGATTATCACGCTCAGCCGGTGGAAAAGATCTTCACGGAAAGTTTTTCTTTCCATCTCCTCCTTCAGGTTTTTGTTTGTCGCTGCAATGACCCTCACATCTACCTGAATCTCTTTTTCACCTCCGACGCGGGTAATTTTATTTTCCTGCAATGCGCGCAGAACCTTGGCCTGGGCTGAAAGGCTCATGTCGCCGATCTCGTCAAGGAATAGCGTGCCACCATCGGCCAGTTCAAAATCCCCTTTCCGTTGTTTGATGGCGGATGTAAAAGAACCTTTTTCATGCCCGAACAAACTGCTTTCGATGAGCTCTGAAGGGATGGCCGCGCAGTTGACTTCTATGAAAGGTGCCCCTGAGCGATTACTTAAATGATGCAGCCAGCGGGCAACAAGTTCTTTTCCTGTCCCATTATTGCCGGTAATCAGCACGCGGGCATCAGTAGGCGCGACCTTCTTCAGAAGGTTCTTCAGGTTTACCATGGCTTCAGAATCGCCGATCATCTCCTGCACACCGCTGATCTTTTGCTTCAGCATCCGCGTTTCGTTGATGAGACTGGCTTTTTCAATGGCATTCCGCAAGGTGACCAGCAGGCGGTTCAGATCCAGCGGTTTGGAAATGTAGTCGTAAGCGCCTTTCCTTATGGCTTCTACTGCAGTTTCTATGGTCCCGTGTCCTGAAATCATGATCACAGGGGAATCACATTTTTTCATGAGTGATTCGAGGACTTCGATGCCATCCATCCTGGGCATTTTGATGTCACACAGGATCACGTCATAAGTATTCGTCTCAACAAGATTTAATCCTTCGATACCATCCGCTGCGTCATCCACGGTAAACTTTTCATACTCGAGGATTTCCCGTAAGGTGTTGCGGATACTTTTCTCATCATCAATGACCAGGATCTTCGGCATAGCGGGTGATTATTTATTTCAAAGGTAGGAAAACTTTGGATAAATTTGGGGTGTGAATCAGCCAAATGAAGAAAGTACATCCCTCAAACCGGGACTGAAGAACAGGTTTTCCTGTTTCGTCCGGATATCCGTGTTATGGATCCTCTTCACATCGATCAATGGTGGAATCCATGCCCAGAATGTTGCCACTGAAGGTCTGAAATATCCGTGGGCAGGCGGTTTGAACTCCTGTACATTCGGTTCAATTGATCTGAATCTCGACGGGAAGCCCGACCTTGTCATCTTTGAACGTTTCGGAAACCGCATCCTGCCTTTCATCCAGGAAGGATCTGCAGGAACATCAAACTATACCTATCATCCTGAATATGCTTCGCTTTTTCCCGACCTTCACGAATGGGTGGAATTTGCAGATTACAACTGTGATGGCAAAGCGGATATCTTCACCTATTATGCAGGAGGGATCAGGGTTTATAAAAATGTTTCCACGACATCGCTCAGGTTTGAACTTGTTACCGATCTTCTTCAGTCCTATTATTATACCGGGTATGTCGGGATTCTTGGAACACCTGTGGATTTCCCGGTATTTGCAGACCTTGACAATGACGGTGACATAGATATCCTTACGTTCTTTGGGCTGGGATCATTTGTCGAATTTCATCGTAATCTTTCCATGGAAAAATATGGCAATTGCGACAGCCTTGATTTTAAGCTCTGGGACAATTGCTATGGTGATTTCAAAGAGAGCGAAGGCGGGAATAAAATCACACTGGATGCTGTTTGCCCGGAGAAAGAAGATCCGCTGCCCCAATCAAGGATATCTCCCGGTGGAGCCAGGCATACGGGTTCCACGATGCTTGCGCTGGATCTTGATGGCAATGGTGTGAAAGATCTACTCATCGGCGATGTGGATTTTCCAAACATTATTTCACTGATCAATGGCGGAACCGGGGATTCCTCGCACATGATCAGCATCGACAGTACCTTCCCCGGATCATCACGCCCGGTCAGGCTTTTCTCATTTCCATCCTGCTCGTTCATGGATGTTGACAATGACGGCCTGAGTGACCTTATCTTATCCCCATTTGACCCGATGTTCCTGATTTCTGATAACTACAGGAGTGTCTGGTTTTACAAAAATATTGGCACGCAATCAGCGCCGGTATTCCAGTTTATGAATGATCGTTTTTTCCAGGATGAGATGATCGATGTCGGAACAAATTCATACCCGGTTTTATTTGATATCGATGGCGACGGGCTGCCGGATCTGTTTATCGGAAACTATGGCTACTATGATTCATCCTACTACAGTTTGGGATACCTGCACTCCGTCTATACTTCAAGAATAGCCTGGTACAGGAATACCGGCACAGCAGCTTCCCCTGCATTTAAGCTGGTGACGGATGATTTTGCCGGGTTATCTTCATTGCATCTTACCGGTCTCTACCCAACGTTCGGGGATCTGGATGGTGATGGTGATTACGATTTGATTTTAGGAACTACGGACGGATCGCTCATCTACCTTGAAAATAGCGCCGGGGCCGGGCATCCCCCGGTCTATAAACCGCCGGTATTCAATTACCAGAACATCACTGTGACCAATGCCAGTACACCCCAGTTGTTTGACCTTGACAAAGACGGATTGCCCGACCTTGTTGTGGGTAAGCAGGATGGAGCCATCAGTTATTACAAAAATACCGGTAATGCCACACAGCCGCAATTCACGCTCGTTACGGCCAATCTTGGGAATGTCAATGTTACCAACCCAAACCTTTCGTACTATGGTTACAGTACGCCCTGTTTTTTCAGGGATAAACACAATGAGATAAAACTGATCGTTGGTTCGGATGAAGGCAAAATCCATTATTTCACAGGTATCGAAAACAATCTCACCGGGACTTTCACAGAATCTGATTCGTTGTTTGCATTGATTACAGGAACTCCTCTTGATATCCGGTCTGGTTCCAGGGTATCTCCTGCCATCAGCTTTTTGAGTGACCAGGGCATGATGGACCTGGTCGTTGGTAATTTTGCGGGTGGACTGAACTACTACAGTCACCGGGCCTCACCGGTTGTGATCGAAAATATTCCTGAGACATCCGGATCCATGCGGGATGATTTCCGCGTGTATCCTAACCCTGCAGACCAGTCAGTCCATTTCAGGATTTCAAACCAGAATGCAAAACCCACCTTCCGCCAGGAAGTCTTTAATTCTATGGGAACCCTTGTAATGTCAGCCGTTTTCACTACTTCCGGTGATACAGAAATTAAAACCGGGAATTTACCTGACGGAATTTACCTTCTTGCAATTGCTCCACTGGAAGCTGCAACCATTGGTAATCGCCACATTGCGAAGTTTGTCGTGAGGCATTGATCCTTCCCAAATATTTTCTGAAATTTCTGTTACATTTTCATCACAATGAAAATGAGCATCTTGGCATTTAGTCAAGTATTAACTAAAAATGTTAATAACTTTTATTGGTGGGGACAGGTGGTGATTTGTGGGGGAATGTCTATCTTTACCCATTCGAAAGAAAAATTTCAGTGTAATGACAAAACTCCGCGGTGAATTCGAGTGCAGGATCGACGAGAAAGGCCGTATTATCATACCTGTTGCGCTAAAGAAGCAGATACCTCTTGAAGCCAATGAAAGGTTTATGATCAACCGCGGGTTTGAAGGATGTCTCAATCTTTTTCCGCTGAATGAATGGGAGGCTGAAAGTGACAAAGTCAACCAGCTAAACTTTTACAACACGGAGAACAGGCTTTTCATCAGGAACTTCAACAGGGGTGCAACAGAAGTGGCATTAGACGGGAGCAACCGCATCCTCATCCCGAAGACATTACTGGATCCTGCTCACATTGTAAAAGATGTTATTCTCTCCGCCAATTCAAACCGGATTGAAATCTGGGCAAAAGAAGAATACGAAAAACATGTGAATCTGCCTGACGGGGACTTTGCAGTATTGGGTGAAAAGGTATTGGGTGATCCACCAAAAACCCAAAGCTAGCATGGAATTCCACAGGAGTGTGCTATTGAAAGAGAGCATCGAGGCAATGCTGATAACACCCGGAGGAATTTACGCTGATGCAACTTATGGCGGCGGCGGACATGCAAAGGCGATCCTTGAAAAAGAACAAGACATCAGATTATTTGCATTCGACCAGGATGAAGATGCGATGAAGAATAAGCTGGATGATTCACGCCTGACCCTGATTCATCAGAATTTCAAATACATTAAAAATTACCTGAAACTTTATAAGGCTGTCCCGGTTGACGGAATCCTTGCTGATCTTGGGATTTCATCGCACCAGATTGATGTTCCCGAACGCGGCTTCTCAACCCGCTTTGACGGAATCCTCGATATGCGCATGGATACAACAAAAAAAGTAATGGCAAGGGATGTGCTGAAAAGCTATGATGAAGAGCAGCTGGTGCAACTTTTCAGGGAATATGGCGAGATCCGTAATGCAAAGAAGGTAGCCAAAACCATCATGGAAAAAAGAAAATCTGCCTCCATTGAGACCACCGGCGAACTGAAAGAAATTTTACTGCCGCTCAGTGAAAGGGGCAAGGAGAATAAATTTTATGCCCAGGTTTTCCAGGCTCTTCGGATCGAGGTAAACCAGGAACTTCAGGCATTGAAGGAATTCCTGGAACAAAGCACCGAGATACTCCGGACGGGCGGAAGACTGGTTGTGATCTCCTACCATTCGCTGGAGGATAAGCTTGTCAAAAATTATTTCCGTTCAGGAAATTTTGCTGGTGAGATACAGAAAGACTTTTATGGCAACCCGCTCGTGCCATTGAAAGTTATCACACGGAAAGCAATTGTTCCCGGCAGCGAAGAGCTCGTTCAAAACGGAAGGGCCCGCAGTGCCCGGATGAGGATTGCAGAAAAATGCTGATTATGGAAGAGGAAAAGAAGGATATACTGCAAGATGCCGGAAAGGAAGAAATGCTTCCTGTGAAAAAAACCAAACGGGTGAACCGGCGGATTTCCCAGGTTCTTGGCGGAGAATACCTCTCTCAAAAAGCAGTAATGAACAATCTCTATTTCCTGGTCTACCTGACAATTCTCACCATGCTCTACATCTCCAATACCTACTATGCAGAAAAGACGTTCAAAGACATTGAGAAAATAAAAAACGAATTGAAGGAATATCGTTTTCAGTACATCACTGCCAAATCAGCACTGATGTTTCATTCGCAGCAGTCGGAAGTTGCCAAACGGGCAATTCTCTACGGATTAAAAGTAACGACACTTCCTCCTTACAAAATTTTTTATACAAAAGCATCACTTAAATCAGAATCCCAGGCACAAGGAAAAACCCCATGAAAGATATCCGGAAAGATATATTGTTGCGGGTCTATGTCGTGTATATAGCGATCCTGATTTTTGGCCTCATCATTATTGCAAAGGCTGTTGCAATCCTGGTGTTTGAAAAGAAAGAACTGGAGACAACAGCAAAAAAGCAGGAGATACGGATTTTTGACATTGAAGCAATCCGCGGGAATATTTGCGCCGATGACGGGACATTGATTGCCACTTCATCGCCCATTTTTGACATCAGGATGGATATCAGTTCTGAAAATATCTCCGATGACTTCTTCCAGGAAAATGTAGATTCTCTTTCCGTTTGTCTTGCCGGACTTTTCCCCGATAAAAAAGCTTCGGATTACAAGACGACGTTATGGGAAGGAAGACGGAATGGCGACCGGTTCCTCCTGATCCGCAGGGATATTACCTATACCGAGCTGAAAAAAATGAGGAAGTTCCCTATTTTCAAGCTCGGCAAATACAAGGGCGGGATGATCATCATTCCGCAATATCATCGCGAACTTCCGTTCAAAGATCTCGCCAAGCGAACGATCGGTTATGAAAGTTCGGAGTCGCCGAATAAAATATTTGTCGGGCTGGAAGGCTCTTTCAGCAAGAATTTATTGGGTGCCGATGGGAAAAGACTGGAACGCAGAATTGGCGGTGGTGCATGGATCCCGGTGGATGTCGAAAACCAGGTCGAACCTCAGAATGGACAGGATGTTATCACATCGCTTGATATCAACTTGCAGGATCTTGCAGAATCTTCATTGCGGAAGGAGCTGATCCTTGATAGCGCTGATCATGGATGCGCCATTGTCATGGAGGTCCGCACCGGTTTTATCAAAGCCATCGCAAATCTTGGAAAATCCCCGGAAGGCGGATACAAGGAGACGTATAATTATGCAATTGGTGAAAGCACTGAACCCGGATCGACATTCAAGCTGGCTTCATTCCTTGTGGCACTTGAAGACGGGAAGATTACGCTGGATATGCCGGTCAACCTGGGCAACGGTTCGATGAATTACCACGGCCGCACCATGACGGATGCGCATAAGCTTACAGGGACGATTCTCGCACACCAGGTATTCGAAAAATCGTCCAATGTCGGGACTTCGAAAATGATCTACAATGCTTATGCTGATGATCCTCAGAAATACATTGATGGTCTGTATAGGTTGTCAATCAATAAAATGCTGAACCTGCAGATTGGTGGTGAAGGAAGACCATACATAAAAAATACCAGCAGCAAATGGTGGTCTGCCGTTTCATTGCCATGGATGTCGATAGGTTATGAAGTTGCACTTACACCCTTGCAAACACTGACTTTATACAATGCAGTTGCCAACAACGGCAAGATGATGAAACCATTGTTTGTGAAAGAGATCAGGAAAAACGGGGAAGTTGTCCAGTCATTCCGGCCTGTCGTTATCAATCCTGCCATCGTTTCACCGGCAACCATTGCAAAAGCTCACCAGTTGCTGGAAGGTGTTGTGGAAAGAGGGACCGGTGTATTCCTGAAAAATCCGTTTTATAAAATTGCCGGAAAAACCGGTACTGCACAGATCGCGCAGAATAATAAAGGATATGCAGCAGGCACCAAGCATGTAAAATACAAAGGGACATTTGTCGGGTATTTCCCTGCCGAAAATCCGCGCTATTCGTGCATCGTCGTGATCAACAATCCCTCAAAGGGAAAATATTACGGTGGCGCTGTTGCAGGACCGGTTTTCAAGGAAATTGCCGACCGGATCTATGCCAACCTGAATGATATTTCCTATCCACCGCCCCGGGATTCTACCGTCGGAGCTGGAATACCTTACGGCAGCGCAGGCTTGCAAAAAGATATTGAAGAGGTCTATTCAGCATTGAATATTTCTGCAAAGCCAATGGTTAACAATGCTGTCTGGGCCTATCCTGTGACAGGCACGACTTCTGTCAGCCTTGTTCCTGAAACCGTTGTCAAAGGCAGAATGCCAAATGTTACCGGGATGGGTCTCAAGGATGCTGTGTTTCTTTTGGAGGAAAATGGGATCAAGGTGATGGTGAACGGAAAAGGCAATGTGATCAGGCAATCCATTCCTGCCGGTATGATTTATTCCCCCGGAGCCTTAGTCAGTCTTGATCTTGGAGTAAAAAAGGATAAATAAAAATGAGGTACTTAAAAGACTTATTTTCAATTCATGCTGAAGTGACCGATATTATTGGTTCTTCCGATGTTGAGATTAAGTCTCTTGAGTTGGATTCCAGGAAAGTGTTACCCGGATCCTTGTTTTTTGCAATCAAAGGAACTGCTGCTGATGGTCATGAATTCATAGACCAGGCGATGAAAAATGGAGCTGCAGCAATTGTTTGCGAAAATCTTCCGCAGAAGCAATCCGGATCCGTCACTTTCGTAAAAGTTAAGGACAGCAGTGCTGCTGCAGGTTTCATGGCATCAGCATTCTTCGGAAATCCATCGTCGAAACTGAACCTGGTTGGTGTAACAGGAACCAACGGAAAAACCACCACGGTCAACTTGCTGTACCAGGTTTTCCGGGCATTGGGATTCAAAACAGGGTTGTTGTCAACGATCGGTAACCGGATTGATGAAGAATTCATCCCGGCCACCCATACCACACCGGATCCGGTCCGGATCAATGAATTGCTTGCACAGATGGTTTCAGCCGGTTGCCGGTACTGTTTTATGGAAGTCAGCTCGCATTCCGTGATACAAAACAGGATTGCCGGGTTGTCATTTAAAGGTGGCATTTTCACAAACCTGACCCATGATCACCTGGATTATCATGGAACATTTGACGCATACCTGAAAGCAAAAAAACAATTCTTCGATCTGCTGCCCGCTGATGCATTTGCATTGGTGAATAAGGATGACAAGAACGGAATGGTGATGGTACAGAATACCAAAGCCAGGGTTTTTACTTACAGTTTGCGTGCATTGGCTGATTACCGTTGCCGGATTGTGGAGAATCAATTCCAGGGTCTTCAGCTGAACCTCGATGGGAATGATTGCTGGTTCAGGCTTGTCGGGGTATTCAATGCATACAACCTCCTGGTGGTGTATAGTGTTGCGCAGTTGCTCGGACAGGAGAAAGAGAGCATCCTCACCGTTCTGAGCAGCCTCGAACCGGTTGATGGCAGGTTCAATACCATCTATTCCCCGAATGGCATTACAGCTATCGTTGATTATGCACATACACCGGATGCATTGCAGAATGTACTTGAAACCATCCATGCGATCAGGTCTCACAAGGAGCAGCTGATCACGGTTGTCGGTGCCGGTGGTAACCGCGATTCGACAAAACGGCCGGTCATGGCTCAGATTGCAGTGAGGTTGAGCGACTGGGTCATTCTTACTTCAGATAATCCGCGTTTTGAAGAGCCGGAAAAAATCCTGGATGACATGAAAAAAGGGATTGAACCGGGAGATCAGAAAAAGGTGCTCATTATTCAGAACAGGGCAGAAGCCATTAAGACCGCTTATGCACTGGCAAAGCCGGGAGACATTTTGCTGATCGCTGGAAAAGGGCATGAAACATACCAGGAGATCAAAGGAGTAAAATATCCTTTTGATGATAAAAAAGTGTTGCAGGAAATTATTGATAGTGAATAGTGAATAGTGAATTGGTGTAGCAACATAAAACAGATTTATGTTATACTATTTTTTTATCTGGCTGCATGAAGCCTTCGATTTTCCGGGGGCCGGCGTTTTTCAGTACATCTCCTTCAGGGCAGCCATGGCCCTGATTACATCGTTATTTATTTCGATGATAATTGGCAAGCGGTTGATCGGGTTCCTGAGAAAAAAGCAGGTTGGAGAATCGATCCGTGACCTCGGTCTTGACGGTCAGAAGCAGAAACAGGGAACGCCAACCATGGGCGGTCTGATAATTCTTGCTGCCATTCTTACACCGACATTACTGTTTTCAAAACTTCACAACATTTATATCATCGTCATCCTCATATCGACATTCTGGCTTGGCTTCATTGGTTTTCTTGATGATTACATCAAGGTTTTCAAGAAAGATAAAAAAGGACTTGCCGGGAAGTTCAAGGTGATGGGACAAATTGGCCTGGGGCTGATCGTAGGTCTCACCATGTATTTCAGCCATGACATCGTGATCCGTGAAAAAACAACGCGACAAGTTTACGTTCCGTCAGGCGAAATATTCAACAACGAAAGAAATGCCGAGAGGGCAAACTTGTATACCAAAATCCCAACAAAATCAACGAAAACGACAATTCCATTTTTTAAGAATAATGAATTCGATTACTCCATTATTTTATCATGGATCGGGAATGGTTATAAAAAATGGACGTTCCTGATCTTCATCCCGATCATCATCTTCATCATCATTGCAGTTTCCAATGGTGCAAATCTTACGGACGGGCTGGATGGACTTGCGACCGGGAGTTCGGCTATCATCGGTTTGACCTTGGGTGTCCTGGCTTATGTTTCCGGTAACATCGTTTTTGCAAACTACCTGAACATTATGTACATCCCCAATGCCGGTGAACTTGCAATCTACATCAGTGCATTTGTAGGAGCATGCATTGGATTCCTATGGTATAACTCGTATCCCGCGCAGGTTTTCATGGGCGACACCGGCAGCCTCGCATTGGGAGGAGTCATCGCAGTATTTGCAGTTCTTATCCGAAAAGAAATTCTCATTCCCATATTCTGCGGGGTTTTCCTGGTCGAAAACCTCTCAGTAGTGCTGCAGGTAAGTTATTTTAAATATACAAAAAGAAAGTTTGGAACAGGAAAAAGGATTTTTCTCATGTCGCCGCTTCATCATCATTTCCAGATGAAAGGTTATCATGAATCCAAGATCGTTCTCCGGTTCTTTATCATAGGAATTATGCTCGCAGTACTGACAATCGTAACGCTTAAACTGAGGTAAAAATAAATTTTATGAACCATAAACTCAATGCTTCATTTCCGAATCCTGCCATGACACTGGAAACGTTGGCATCACAAGGGCAGCGGGTCATCCCGGGAACACTGGCATCAGGAATCGGAGCCCGCGTCAAGGATCTCAGAAAAGCCATGATGAAGGAGTGCTTTTCACATCTTGAGAACATGGAGCACCGCATGGAATATGTGGCCAATGTTCATGGAATTGAATTCATCAACGACTCGAAAGCAACGAATATCAATGCTACATGGTATTCCCTTGGAAGCATGACCAGGCCTGTGATCTGGATTGCCGGCGGCGTTGATATGGGGAACAACTTCGAAATTCTGAAATCACTGGTCAGGAACAAAGTTAAAGCCATCGTATGCCTGGGAAGGGATTGTCACCGGTTGCATAAAGCCTTTGCCGATCTCGATAAGCCTTACACTGAGGCACAGTCTATGATTGAAGCGGTTGAACTTGCAATGAATGCCGGGAAAGACGGGGATACCGTGCTTTTCTCACCGGCCTGCGCCAGCTTCGACCTCTATAAAGACTATGAAGAAAGAGGAAAGGAATTCCGTGAAACCGTGAAAAATCTGTAAATGAAATGCTGAATTTTCTCAAGAATATAAAAGGAGATAAAGTCATTTGGGTGATTGTCCTTTTCCTGTGCATCTTCTCATTACTGGCAGTTTACAGCAGTACGGGAACCCTGGCATACAGGAAACAGGGCGGAAACACTGAATACTATGTAATCAAGCATTTCATCATTCTTTTTCTCGGCTTTATCCTGATGTTCCTGACTCACCGGGTCAAATACACTTATTTTTCAAGGATTTCCCAGGTGGGTCTTGTTCTGAGTCTTCCACTGCTGGCGCTTACTTTCGTTTCGGGAACGAACATGAATGATGCATCCCGCTGGCTGACTGTTCCGATTGTCAACCTCACCTTTCAAAGTTCCGATATTGCCAAGCTGTTCCTGATCATGTACCTGGCGCGTGTATTAAGCAAGAAGCAGGAACAGATAAAAAATTTCAAGTCGGGATTTCTCCCGGTAATTGTCCCGGCCATTGTGGTTTGCGCATTCATCCTGCCGGCAAACTTTTCAACGGCGGCCATTTTATTCGTCACCTGCCTCGTACTGATGTTTATCGGCCGGATCAACCTGAAATATATTTTCTCGCTGATAGGTCTTGGTGCCGTGGCCATCATCATGATCTTCACAATCGGAAAAGCCGCGCCTGACCTGTTCCCCAGGGACCTGACATGGATCAACCGCGTGGATCATTTTTTACATAAAGACAAAACGGATCCGGATGCCAATTACCAGGTTGAACAGGCAAAAATCGCAATCGTATCGGGCGGCATTTTCGGGAAATCACCGGGAAAAAGCACGCAGCGAAACTTTCTTCCGCATCCGTATTCTGATTTCATCTTTGCAATTATTATCGAAGAATATGGAATCGTGGGCGGGGCGTTTGTCGTTCTTCTTTACTGCATCCTGTTTTTCCGTGTAGTGAAGATCACCACCAAATGCCAGGGAAATTTTGGTGCCTTCCTTGCAATCGGCACAGGATTCAGCCTTGTATTCCAGGCAATGATCAACATGGCTGTGGCAGTTCATCTTTTCCCGGTAACAGGACAACCGCTTCCATTGATCAGCATGGGAGGAACATCCATCTGGTTCACGAGTATTTCGATCGGCATCATTCTGAGCGTAAGCAGGAAAATTGAGATCGAGACAAAAGACGGAACGGAAATAGAAGTATTAACAGACCAACCGGCACTTCAGGGTGCTGCTTAACGAAGGTATGAGCTACACATGGTAAAAGTAATTATCAGCGGCGGAGGAACGGGAGGCCATGTGTTTCCTGCTATTGCTATTGCCAATGCGATAAAGAAAATTTTACCGGATGCCGGGATACTGTTCATTGGTGCGATGGGAAAGCTTGAGATGGAAAAAGTTCCCGCAGCAGGGTATACGATCGAAGGACTCAACATCAGTGGCTTTCAGCGCCGGCTGACCTGGAAAAATCTGAGTTTCCCGGTCAAGGTGATCTCAAGCCTGAACCGGGCAGAGAAGATCATCCGGAATTTTCAACCGGATGTGGTAATCGGGGTAGGCGGGTATGCCAGCGGTCCTACATTGCGTATCGCGGCAAGAAAAAAAATCCCTACACTGATCCAGGAACAAAATTCTTACCCGGGGATCACAAATAAATTATTGGGAAACAAGGCAACGAAAATATGTGTTGCCTATGAAGGCATGGAAAAATTTTTCCCGAAGGAAAAACTGATCCTGACGGGTAACCCGGTCCGGCAGGATATCATACTCAGTGAAGCCAACCGCGAAGAAAGCCTGAAGTTCTTTAATCTCAGGAAAGATAAAAAAATCGTTCTTGTACTTGGTGGAAGCCTTGGTGCCGGAACGATCAATGCCAGTATAGGCAGTTGTCTTGAACAAAAAATTACCGAAAAGGGATTTCAGTTTATCTGGCAAACGGGTAAATTCTATTATGAAGCCATCAGCTCAAACCCGCTGTATTCATCGAACCCGGATGTAAAAATCTGCGCCTTTATAGAACGCATGGATCTTGCCTACAATGCTGCTGATATCGTCATCTCCAGGGCCGGTGCAATTGCAATTTCCGAATTGTGTATCATCGGGAAGCCCTTGGTCCTTATTCCTTCACCAAATGTTTCGGAAGATCACCAGACCAAAAATGCAATGGCACTGGTGCATAAGAATGCCGCTATATTACTGAAGGATTCTGAAGCGAAAGAGAAACTTTTTCAGACATTGATTTCTCTGGAAGAAGACAAGAAAAAACAAAACCAGTTGAGCAAACAGCTGCAGGCAATGGGCATTCCTGACGCTGCGCAACGGATTGCAGAAGAAGCGATCGGAATGATAAAGAAATAAAATTATTACTGAATGAATTTCAGGGACTGTAAATCGGTTTATTTTTTAGGCATCGGCGGAATCGGGATGAGCGCTATTGCACGCTATTTCCATCTGCTGGGAGCCAGGATTTACGGCTATGACAAAACCCCAACGGCCCTTACCAATGAATTGATTGCAGAGGGCATGAACATCCATTTTGAAGAAAACATTGAACTGATCCCTGCTGCAATTGATCTCGTGGTTTATACTCCTGCCATTCCACAGGCTCATAAAGAACTTCGGTTTTTCCTGGAACACAAGATACTGCTGAAGAAACGGTCCGAGGTGTTGGGAATGATCACCGACGAATATTCCACCCTGGCTGTGGCAGGAACACACGGGAAAACCACTACATCTGCTTTGGTAGCACACATCCTTAAAACGGCGGGTGCTGATATGGTCGCGTTCCTTGGCGGGATCTCGAAAAATTATAATACAAATTTCATTGGTCCTGATGATAGAAATGAAGACCATCCTTCTCCCGGCAAAAAAAGATATGCAGTTGCTGAAGCCGATGAATTCGACCGTTCCTTTCTTCATCTGCATCCGCAGGTTGCGATCATCACTTCAATGGATGATGATCACCTGGACATTTACCACGATTCAAAGGATCTCAGGAATGCATTCAATGACTTTGCTTCCAAAATCAGGCCTGGTGGTGTGCTGATTTATAAGAAAGGATTGCCTCTGGAAGCAGTCAGGCAGGATGGAATTGCTGCGATGACTTATGCCCTTGAAAAAGGGGCTGATTATTATCCCCGGAATGTCAGGATTGCAGAGGGCCTGTATGAATTCGACCTGGTAACGCACCGGTCCGTTTTGAAAAATATTACCCTGGGCTTACCCGGCATGTTCAATCTCGAAAATGCAATCGCTGCTTGTGCAATGGCTGTTGAAACCGGGATCAGCGAAAATGATTTGAAGAAAGCGTTGCAATCCTACAGCGGGGTCAGGCGAAGATTTGATTTCCATATCAGGACCAGGGATTTTGTTTACATCGATGACTATGCGCATCATCCGGCAGAGATCAATGCATGCATCCGTGCTGTAAAGGAAATTTATCCCGGAAGGAAGATCACCGGTGTATTTCAGCCTCATCTCTACTCGCGTACACGTGATTTTGCCGATCAGTTTGCACGGAGCCTGGAATTGCTCGATCAGGTGATCCTGCTTGAAATTTATCCTGCAAGGGAAAACCCCATTCCGGGCATCACATCACAGATGCTGCTCGGGAAGATTAATCTCATGGATAAAATTCTTTGCACGAATGAAAACTTTTTAAAGGAATTGCAGGCCATGCACCCGGAAGTGCTGCTGACAATGGGTGCAGGTGACATTGATCAATGGCCGGAGAAGATTGCCCGGTTATTTAAACAAAAGAACTGATCAGCCCTATGAAACAAAAACTGACAAGGATCCTGATCATTCTGATGTGGGTAATACTCATCGGGGGATTTATTGCCCTGTTGGGATTCGCCGTCTGGGACCACAACAACATTGCATGTAAATCATACACCATCAGGATTGATTACGGAAATGCAGATACACTGGTAACCGTGCCAGATATTTACAACCTGGTAAAAAAAACCGGAAATACCCTGAAAGGTCAGCTGATTGGCGATGTTGATGTTGAAGCAATAGAAAGGGCCATCCGGCATCAGCCGTATATTGCGCATGCCGAAGTGTTCATGACGATGGAAGGCGTTGTTGAGATCACTGTTCAGCAACGACAACCGATCCTGAGGATATTCAACCAGAAAGGTGAAAGCTTTTACCTGGATGGGATGGGTCGCCTGTTGCCGCTGAATCCTGCATTCTCTGCAAGGGTTATTGTGGCCACCGGTTTTATCGATGAACCATTTTCCAAAAAGACCAACTATATGCAGGATTCGGTCAGGAGAAGGGATTCAGCAGATTACAGATCGGTGATGATCAACCTGCATAAAGTGGCAACTTATATCATGAAGGATAAATTTCTCAGGGCCCAGATTGAACAGATCGACGTCGACAAATTAGGTGAATTCGAACTGATCCCGAGAGTAGGCAACCATGTAATTATCTTTGGAAATGCAGATAACATGGAAGATAAGTTTGAACGGTTGTTCGCGTTTTATAAATATGGTTTGAGCAGGACAGGCTGGAGCCGTTACAATGTGATCAACATTAAATACAGAAATCAAGTGGTATGTTCCAAAATATAATTCTAACATGAAAACATCAGAGATCATCGTAGGCCTGGACATTGGCACAACAAAAATCGCGACCATCGTTGGACGGAAAAACGAATATGGTAAACTGGAGATCATCGG
>Ga0118677_10000360_pt1 | contig 100363 bp, 71 predicted proteins | sample AliMusrvi5mmetaG_FD_86154 | JGI IMG/M metagenome (GOLD analysis project Ga0118677, IMG submission 86154) | reverse complement strand
CGTTCAATCAATCACCAGTTTCCGGTAAACGATTCCTTCTGCCGAATGCAAGCATACGAGATAGAGCCCCGGCTCCCATCCGCTCAGGTCAAGCGTGAGGCGATCGCTGCTCGGGGCGGAATGAACCGGCATCCGGGTTCCGTAAGCGTTGAAGATCTCAATATCAGAAGGATCGATCGGATGACCGGAAAGGATCGTCACAGATTCCCTGGCCGGGACCGGATAAAGGACGATGGAATTTTGTTCCGCTTCAGTAATTCCGGTCGTTGACGGGACCGTCATCGCGACGCTGATAGTATCCCAGCTCTGTACGTTGCTTGTTATGTATAGCCTTACATTGTATGTACCGGGGAGCGAAAAAGCATGGACCGGGTTTTGATTTGTTGCTATAGCACCATCTCCGAAATTCCACAGCCAGGAAACAGCTCCCTGGCTCTGATCCGATAAGGTGGCAGTAAGGCCGTTGACGGAATAACTAAACGCTGCCGTGGGCTTGTGCAATTGCCAGAAAAAAACGGTTGCTTTTTTAACAATGGTATCCCAATAGGCATTTCCGCCTGTTCCGTTTACCCAGGTGCCATTGCTGGTTCCCCAGAATTCATGATCCTGGCCTGTCACAAAATAGGTCCCCTTTGCAGGAATTCCAATGTTTGTCAGCCGTTTATTGATGAGGTTGCTGCCTTCAACATTTGAAAGACCAGCGTAGCCAAATGGCGGCCCGACATTAAACGGAACCGTCTGGTCTGCCGTTCCATGGACTAAAAAGACCGGGGCAGAATTGTTTGTCCCGATGGTCAGCGTATCGCCAACGCCGCCCCAGCAGGGCATCATGCCGTTGGCTGTCCCGCTGTACGACAGGTTCGCGCCAATATCCGGAGGGCCCAGATCCGGACCGGTATAATTGTTAAAGAAAGCCGTGTAGGTAACGGGTCCCACACTGGTGGGCAGCTCATTGGGATCCAGATAGATGCTGTTCAGGGCAATGAAGGCGCCGGCGCTGCTTCCCGAAATATAGACTTTATTGGGGTCGATCCTGTAAGTGGCTGCATTCGCACGTAAAAACCGGATGGCAGAACGGCCGTCCTGAATGCCCCGGTAGGCTCCGCGGTTATAATGCATGTCGGCGTTATCAAGGATCTCAATTCCCTGGCGGTAATCGATCGTGGCAGTGACATAGCCTTTCCTGGCGAAAGTATCACACAAAGCCACCATATCATCCACCGTCCGGCTTCCTGTTTCAAATCCTCCTGAATGGGCAAAAACGATAAGCGGGCGTTTGGTCACCGTGTCATTTTGTGGCTGATAAATATCCATCACAAGATCATGGACCGTGGTGTTGGACTCGTCAATGTAAAGGGAGTTCAGGAAGGGGGCACTCCCATAAACAACGCCTGTGGTTTTTACTGCAGCCGGAAAGATGGTATGGACGTATCGATAGTTCTGGGAAAATGAGATTCCTGACAGAAAGAGAACCGCAAAAATTGAAAGGGAGATATTTTTTAACATAACGCTATCTATTAATGTATTAGCAAAGATACTAGATATTCAGGCGGATGAAGTTTTTTTGAACCATCGAATATTGATCAACGATCTTTGAAATCAGATCGAAACTCAGAATTCAGTTCAGAAATCAGACCTCGTTGATCGAATGCTCGATTATTCTTTCGGAGATCGTATGTTCGATTAATCTTTTCTCAGCCGTTCAAGGGTCTCAAAGACCGCCGGACAGACTGCACTGTTTTTCAGTGTCAGCGGCAGAACCTGGTAAACCCGGCGCCGGTCGGTATGGGGATAGTCGCGGCAGGCCTTTGGCCGGACATCGTAGATGGAGCAGTAGTTATCGCTGCCCAGAAATGGACAGGGCATTTTCCGGAAAATGTAATCGCCATCTTCATCAACCACAACATACTGCTCTGCAAAGGCTGAAGGCTTTATTCGCAGGGAAGCGGCTATCCGCTGGATATCGGCATCGGTTATCCTCGGGCCGAGAGTACGGCAGCAGTTGGCACAGTCGAGGCAGTCGATCATCTCAAACACCTCTTCATGAAGGGCATGGATCCGCTCATCGAGCTTCCGGCTGTCTGTGGCGGAGAGACGCTTTACCAGTGCCGCATGTTCTTTCCGGGCAGCCCGCGCCATTGTGGCCAGTTTGTCGGGGTCAATCATCTTTTTAAGCAGTAATTGTTGGATACAGTAAGCGGTATTCGGTGAAAAGAGTCCCGAAACGGAGTTAAAGGTAGCGGTTTTTCCGAAAAAAGTCGGCCAAGGATCATCATATTGGGATGGGCCGGATGAATTCCGCATCAGGAATATTAATAAATTTGGGTTGGGTTTGTTCCCGGTTCTTTTTATCAAACTGAGTCTTAAAATGTCAGTATCCGGTTTTTCTTACAGCATTACACTGCTGGGTATTTTCATCGCGGTTGTCCTTTCATTTTTTTTCCTGATTACAAAAAAAGGGAGAAAACCGGCCAACATGATCATGGCCATGCTCTTACTGCTCTTCGGAATTCAGATCTTTTATTCCTTTTCCATAAGCGATACGGCCTATTCTTATTTCATGGGTTGGCACAAACCGCTGTTTTTACTCAGGCAGACTGCCCTGCTGACAGGACCGCTGATCTATTTTTATGTGCTGACTTTTTCAAAAACTCATGAGTTTCGTCCGGGCCAACTCCTTCATATCATTCCATTCGCCGGAATGATCCTGTTCCTTATTCCATTCAACTCCGGTTCTGCCAGGTTTGTCATCTGGCTTTCTCCCCTGGATCTCTACACTACGATACTTATCCTTGCCAGTAATTTCACCTATATTCTGATCTCTTTTATCCGGCTCAGCAAAATCCATTTTTCAATCATCAAATGGTTCACTGATTTGAAAATGAGCTCGTACATTTCCTGGGTTCAATTCATTCTCTTCGGCTTCATTGTTGTCTGGATCCTCAACCTGAATATTTCCGCGATCTGGATGATCACCCAGAAACCGGAATGGTGCGCCTACAGCCGCAGCATCTATACCCTTATTGTATTTATTTTCCTCTCCTCCGCAATGTTGATCCTGATGTTGCAGCCAACCATCTATTACTTACCCGGGAAGTATAAAAACACCTCCGTTGGCGAAGAACTGAAAGAAAACTATAAAGCACTGCTTGCTGACCATATGTCCAGGATGAAACCATACAGAAACCCTGATATCACCCTGGAAAAAGTTGCCAATGACCTGTCGGTTAATACACGGACGCTCTCCCAGATCATTAACGAGTCCTGCAATAATAATTTCAACGGGTATATTAATGAATTCCGCATCAGGGAATGTTTAAACCAGCTGTCGGATCATAAAAACAAAAAGACGATTCTTGAAATTTTATATGATTCCGGCTTCAACTCCAAATCGGCTTTTTATTCCGAGTTTAAAAAGCACACGGCCATGACCCCCCAGGAATACCGGAACAAATTCATCCAGGAGCAAAAGAAGGATGCGAATTAGTCCTCCCGGGAGTCCTGAATCATGAAATTCAGTCCTGAAACATGATTCAGGACTGATATCCCCTTTCCATACCGTTACTTTGGCTAAAATTTTCATTCGCAATTAAACACCGATCCCATGAAAAAATTAGCCTTATTCTCATTGTTCTTTGTCTCTTATTTACAGATAAGCTTTTCGCAAACTCCGGATCAGTACCTTGGACTGACACCTCCGGGAAACACACCTGAAGTTTTTGCTCCGGGGATTGTCTCACTTACCGGCCGGAACGAAAGGGTCATTACCTTCTCGCCATCGGGACACGAGATCTTCTTTGCGATCGGAAACTGGCCGACCCGCAGTACGATGTATATCCAGTATAAAGACAGCGCCTGGACGACACCGGAGCTGGCCTCATTTTCAATTGGCCAATCTGCGGAAGAGCCCTTCTTTTCCATGGATGGCAGCCGCGTATATTATTATGCTTACCCCCCCGCTTCTTCAACGAATGCCGACATATATTACAGTGAAAAAACAGGAGATACCTGGGGTGATCCGGTAAACCTGGGCAGCAGCCTGAATACTACCGGCGATGAATTTCATCCTAATGTCGTCAGCGATGGTTCGATCTATTTTGCAAACACTGCAGGAAAAACCTACCGCTCTCAGTATAGTGGCGGGAGTTTTCAACCGAGAGTCCTTCTTCCGGCAAATGTAAACAGCTGGGTATGGCCCGATCATTATGTTTCCCCTGATGAAAGTTACATGATCTTTACTTCGGCAATGGCTGGTGGCTTTGGAAGTTCCGACCTCTACATTTCATTCAGAAATGCAGACGGATCCTGGACAACACCCCAGAATTTCGGGAATAAAATAAATACTGCCGGTCATGAAGGCTCAGCCGACGTCACACCCGACGGCAAGTACATGACCTACGACAATATATCAGATATCTACTGGGTAAAAATAGATAATGTGATCGACAGCCTGAAAGCACTGAGCGGTGTGATATCGTCGATAAATCCTGTTGCAGAAAAAAACAGTTTCAACGTGTTTCCGAATCCCGCTACCGGTCAGTTTACACTATCCTTTGATTCGGCATTAACCAAAACCGCCGTTGTCGAGATCCGCGATCTTAAAGGAATCCTTATTCTTAAAAGGAACGTCGAAAATAACACAACCATTGATTTATCCTCAGCCGGGAAAGGGATCTATATTATAAAACTGATCGTTGACACTGAAATACTTGTCAGTAAAGTCTGTTTGAAATAAAACTCAAATCTACTTCCGTTCCGATTTCAAAGATCGTTGATCGAATGCCCGATTATTCATTCCGGCCTAGCATCGCACGAAGCCTCTCAAGCGCGATGGCCACCGTTGACCGCGGACAGGCAATGTTCATCCGCATGAAGCCCTCTCCGCCGGGACCAAAGTCCGTACCCGGATTAAAGCCCAGGCCGGCTTCGTGAATAAGTTTGCTTTTAAGGGTTTTATCGTCCAGATTGAAATTCCTGAAATCAAGCCAGATCATATAGGTCCCTTCAGGCCGGAACATCTTTAATCCGGGGATATTATCATTGATAAATGATTCCGCATAGTCGATGTTCGCGTTCAGGTAACTGATAAGCTGCAGTCGCCACTCCTCTCCAAGGAGATAGGCGGCGGTTGATGCAACGCTCCCGAACAGGTTTCCCATACCCAGGTGCATCTTATCGATAAGCTGTGAAAAGGATGCCCGTAATGATGGATTTGTGATGATCACGGAGGAGGTTGCAAGTCCGGCGAGGTTGAAGGTTTTGCTTGGGGCATGAGCGGTCATGCTGATGTCTGCTGCTTCAGGCGATAATGTGGCAAAGACCTGGTGCCTGAAACCCGGCATGACAAGGTCGGCATGAATTTCATCGGAGAAAACCAGCACATGGTGCTTCAGACAGATCTGCGCGATCTTTTCAAGTTCTTCCCTGCTCCAGCATCTTCCAACCGGGTTGTGGGGATTGCAAAGGATCAGCAGTTCCGCCTCTTTTGCCTGTTCTTCAAGCTGGCTGAAGTCGATCAGATAGGTGTTTTCCTTCGGAATTAACTGATTATTTAAAAGGATCCTGTCGTGATCAAGCACTGCCCGGGAGATCGGCGGGTAAACCGGCGGCTGAATGATGATCTTATCTCCGGGTTTTGTAAGGGCCAGCACAGCGAAATTGAGGGCAGGAACCACGCCCGGTGAAAACACGATTTCCTCTTTTTGGATCGCCCAATCATGATGAGATCGCATCCATTCAACGATCGGCTGATAATAATCCGTATCCCTGAAAGTATAGCCATACACAGGATGGGCGGCACGCTGACTTACGGCATCACGGATGAATTCAGGCGTTTCGAAATCCATATCGGCGACCCACATAGGAATGACATCGCTCTTGTCGAATACCGCCTGCCGCAAATCATATTTTACGCTGGAAGTATTTGTACGGTCAAATATCTTGTCAAAATTATATTTCATTTTTTACGTTTATGATGGAGGTGAATGTCTGCCCATATCCGGAAACACTCTTTTGAAGGCAAATATGGGTAAATTTGTATCACATTCCGCAAAGGAATAAATCATTTAGAAACAATATCATGAAAACCAACAGAGAAATTGAACGCATCATAACAGGACAACATACCTCGGATGGGGCAGGCGTAAAACTGACCCGGATCCTTGGCCACAATACACAGGAATTAACCGACCCCTTCCTTATGCTTGACTTTTTCGGTTCCGACAACCCGGACGACTTTATGGCCGGTTTCCCGTCCCATCCGCACCGCGGTATCGAAACCGTAACCTATATGCTGGATGGCAAGGTTGAACACAGCGACAGCATGGGCAACCGGGGCGTGATCAGCAAGGGAGATATCCAGTGGATGACGGCCGGCAGCGGCATTATCCATGAGGAGATGCCTAAATATGAACAGGGAAAAATGCATGGATTCCAGCTTTGGGTAAACCTGCCATCCCACTCAAAAATGACAACGCCCCGTTACCAGGACATCCCTGCAGCAAGTATCCCGGTAGTTGAACTTGAAAACAAAGTAAAGGTAAAGGTCCTGGCCGGGACATTTCAGGGTGTTAAAGGCCCCGTTAAAGACATTATCGCGGAGCCTGAATATTTCGATATAAAGATGCCGGAAAACACAGAACTTGTCGTTCCTGCAGACCCTGAACACACTGTGTTTGCCTATCTCTTCGAAGGATCGGCCACCTTTGATGAAACAGGAAAACAGACCCTGCGGGCCAGTGAAGGCGCTTTGTTTGGACAAGGAGACCAGGTGAGCGTCAGAACCGCTGGATCAAAAGCCCGTTTTATCCTGATCGCGGGTAAACCGATACGGGAATCTATTGCATGGTATGGCCCGGTCGTCATGAATACCGAGGCGGAAATTGAGCTGGCGTTCAAGGAGCTGAGAAATAACACATTTATTAAGCACGGCTGAAATAAATAATCCTAACTTTGACAGAACAACACAGGAATAATCATCCTGGCTAAAGGCCGTCTGTCATGGGAAAACTTTTCAGAAGTCTCTACTTTCAGGTCATTTGTGCTATCCTGATCGGGATCGCACTTGGTTTTTTCTACCCTGGATTTGCCGTAACCTTAAAGCCGCTGGGTGACGGGTTTATCCGGCTGGTAAAGATGATGATCGCCCCGGTGATCTTTTGTACTGTGGTGACCGGAATTGCCGGGATGCAGGACATTAAAAAGGTCGGCAGGGTCGGACTCAAGGCAATTATCTATTTTGAGGTGGTAACGACGCTGGCACTGATCATCGGACTGGTCGTTATCAATACATTGAGGCCGGGTTCGGGCATGAATATCAACCCGGCAACACTTGATGCATCGGCCGTTGCCACTTATGTCACACAGAGCAAGGCAACGAGTGTCGTCGATTTTCTCCTCCACATCATTCCGGAAAACATCATCAATGCCCTTTCTAACGGGGACCTGCTGCAAATCCTGTTTTTTTCGGTATTATTCGGCATTGCCCTTTCCAAAATAGGCGATAAAGCCAGACCGATGCTGAACGGGATCAAATCTCTGGAACTGGGTCTTTTTGCCGTGATCAATATCATTATGCGGGTGGCGCCCATCGGAGCATTCGGGGCAATGGCCTTTACAATCGGGAAATACGGGGTCGCTTCGCTTGAATCGCTCGCTCAGCTTATGCTCTCTTTTTACTGTACCTGCATCCTGTTTATCGTGTTTGTCCTGGGCGGGATATTGCGGTATTTCGGATTCAATCTTTTTAAACTGCTGAGTTTTATCAAAGAGGAGATCCTGATCGTTCTCGGCACCTCCTCCTCCGAAGCTGCCTTGCCAAGCCTGATGGCAAAACTTCAGAAAGGGGGCTGTTCCGAATCCGTAGTAGGGCTCGTCGTGCCTACCGGCTATTCATTCAACCTTGATGGCACTTCGATCTACCTGACCATGGCGACGGTTTTCCTGGCCCAGGCCACCAACACCTATCTTCCCTTATCAAACCAGATATCACTGCTACTGGTACTTCTGCTCGTATCAAAAGGAGCTGCAGGCGTAACGGGAAGCGGTTTTATCACGCTGGCCGCACTTTTGCCGGTCGTCGGAGATATCCCCGTTGCCTCCCTCGCGCTGATCCTCGGCATTGATCGTTTCATGAGCGAGGCGCGTGCGATCACAAATCTGATCGGAAACAGCGTTGCCACACTGGTAATTGCAAAATGGGAAAAAGAAATAGATCTTGACGTCGCAAAAGCAGAAATTCATTAAGCATACACGCATTTTCCCCATAAAGGGAAGTCTTTTTCACAATCACTCTTCCATTTAGTCTCCTCACCGAAGGAGGCATCTGACAGATCCCTGAAATGGGATTTCGAGCCATCTCCTGGTAAATTCATTTTCCCACATCAGAAGTATTTATCTGACCACGTCATGTTTTGACGTAGTCACATTTTACTTTTGTCTGGTAAGCTATCGGATACTGTTTTTGTCAGTTCCGGTCTGGCAGAAAAAAAGGAAAAAACATTCACACAAATAAACAATAAGATCATGGTAATTCTCACAGTATTCAAAGAGGCCGCAGGCAGCGGCATAAAGAGGCAGACAAGAAATTTCAACACTGTAAATGATGCGGTTCGCTACGGACAGATCAGTGGTTTGTACTACGAGGTTTTTGATACCCTCACGGGAAGATGCATCGACTGGGAAGAGGTAAATATGACGATCAGCGACGGATGGTACTATGATGAGACGGAACTGATCTGGAAAAAATACCGGGAGGAAGAACTTTGTATGGCATAGAGGGGATCCGTCTTGTTTTCCTAAAATCATTACTTTTATCCGCATTCAACCCATTCTATGGCAAAACAGGATTACATATTCCGGCATCTTACCATCATCAAGAAACTCCGGGCAAACAAAGAAGCGACTTTTGAAGAGATCAAGGCTTACCTGAAGAGAGAATCCGAACTCCAGGACCGCATGTTCTCCATCTCCATCCGCACCTTTGAGCGTGACAGGAATGAGATCTATTCTCTCTACAATGTGGACATTCAATACGATTTTGCCAGGCGGGTCTATTTCATTGCCAACGACCAGCAGTCTGATCTTAATAACCGCCTTCTCGAGTCGATGGATACCCTTAATTCATTGAAGATGGTCAGCGACTTTACCCGGTATATGCTGTTTGAAAAACGCAAGGCCATGGGCACACAACATTTTCATGGCTTGCTGCATGCCATCAAAAACCGCATTGTGATCCTTATGATTCACCAGAAATATGATGATGAGGAGCCCTCAGACCGTCGTGTGGAGCCCTATGCCCTGAAGGAGGCCAAGGGTCGATGGTACCTTTTTGCCAGGGATACCCGGGATAAAAAACTTAAAACATTCGGACTTGACCGCATCCTTTCGTTTGATAACACGCCGGCGCGTTTTGACTACCCAAAGGATCTTGATATCAATGCGGTTTTCCACGACTGCTTCGGGGTGATCAATCCCGGCAACGAAACACCGGAAGAGATCATATTATCCTTTGCACCTGAGCAGGGAAAATACATAAAAAGCTATCCCCTGCATGAATCCCAGGAGGTGCTGAAAGACAACAGCGGGGAACTGAGGATCCGGCTGTATCTTTACCTTACTCGCGACCTGATCATGGAACTGCTTTCCTATGGAGATACCGTCAAAGTCATGGAACCCAAAAGGCTGAAGAAAGAGATCGCCTCCACGAACAGGAATGCCCTGAAGCTTTATGAAAAAGCATGAGGAATAACTCCTTCTGTTTATTTAAGCCGATCACATCCGCAGGTATAATCATAAAAAAAGCAGTTGACCCACGATATTTTGTGTGTCAACTGCTTAACAGAAAAAGAGGAGGAAAAGATTTTTTCTGTTTACAAACCCCTGTTACCGAAAGCCTCCCAAAACGTTATTAATTCTCCATCAACTGTCAGGCGCACGCCCCCATGCTTTTTTCGGTTTTTTACAATGGGTTATTTTTTATACGTGATTCTGTTTGTTTAGTTCTGTTTTTCTCTCTTTATTTTTAGACGCTGCATAAATAACAGCAAGTCTTGTGCCAACCCGGATTTTAAAAATAAATCGTAGTATTTCAATTCATTACGAAACATGGAACAATAAAATTCATTCCCGTGCAGGGAATAAATGACTGATCCTGGGAAAAGTAAAGGGCGTTACGCAATTGCGCAACGCCCTTTACTTTTCAGAACAGTGCTATGCTTAGAACTTTCCGAAACGCAGGCTGAGCTTTCCGGTCAGCTGGTTTAGAAATTCGGAAGAGGAAATCCCGGGCTTTTTTCAGACTGCACCATTCTCTTTACAATACAGGGAAACCTTAAAACCGTTAATGGCTGAGCCCCATTTCGTCCAGGATAAAATCTGCTTTTGAGAACTTTTCCGTAATAAACAAAACATACCGGATATCAACGCAGATCGTACGTTGCAGCTTCAGATCATACTGCCAGTCGCCGATCATTGCCTCATAATTGCCATCGAAAGCAAGCCCTATAAGTTCGCCCTTTGCATTCATCACGGGGCTGCCGCTGTTGCCGCCGGTAATATCGCACTGGTTGAGAAAAGCTACCGGAACATCTTTCAGTTTCGGATCCATGTATCTGCCGAAATCCTTATTCTTTTCAAGACTGACCAGCTCTGCGGGGGCATCAAATGGCTCGGCACCGGTATTTTTATCCACAACACCCTGAAGGGTGGTGAAGGGATCATACCATACGGCATCTGCCGGGCAATAGCCTTTAACCGGGCCACTGGTGAAACGGATGGTACTGTTGGCATCAGGGTAAAGTCCCTTGCCCTTCCACTCATACAGACCATCGAGATAAACCTTCCTGAGGTCGGTGACATTGGCGGCAAAGGTTTCATTTACTTTCTGAATATCTACTGCCATCGGATCGATACTCATGGCAAGATCAACAAAGGGGTCGTTCAGCGCCTTGAGCTGGCTCTCCGTCATCTTAAAAAGTGTTTTTGCATATTCAGGGTCGTTCAGTTTTGATTTTGCCGTTGCATCGTCAACAAACTTTTCAACCGGCCGGGACCGATCATTCAGAATATAGTCAAGGCCTGTGATGCGTTGGCCGTCAGGAAGAGCTTGTGCCATTTTCAAGGCTCTGACAAGGAGTGCCTTGTCTGCCGGCTCAAAGTAACCCTGATAGCTGTCGGGAATGGATTCTATTGTTTCATCCGCCACTTTCTCGGAAAATCCCGGATCCCTTTCCCCCTGGGCCTTCCCGCGTTGCTGTGCAAAATAAAGCGCCTGGAAGGCTATCCCAAGCTGTGTTCCTGATAAGCCCTGGAATAAACTGAAAACATTATCCCGTTCCTTTGTTTTTTCAAGCACCTTATACTGCTCTTTTTCCTTAGCGAGGATATCGCCATATTTTTCCTTTGTTGCGGGATTGCTGTTTGCCCAGGCGTTAAACTCCTTTTCAAATGCCAGTTTTTTCTCGTAGAACCGGGTCTTTTTCATCCCTTCCAATTTCCCTTCATAATTTTTCATCACATTGGCAAGGCCCTTCTTCAGGCTGGCTACCCGGATCTCTCCCTCATGATTGTTTTTTGTAACAGCATCGAGGAGGTCAATGATCTCATGAAAATTCTTGACGGCAAAGGGGTAATTGTAGTTCTCGTTCCAGAATACGGAGGTAGAAGAACGGTAGCGTGTAGTCTGTCCGGGATATCCCATGATAAACGTAAGGTCTCCTTCCTTCAGAGGGTCTTTGGCCACCTTCAGCCAGACTTTCGGTTTATAGGGAACATTGGCAGTGTTGTAATCCCTTCCCGAACCATCGGGCGCCGAATACACACGCATAAATGAAAAATCCCCTGTATGCCGCGGCCACATCCAGTTATCCGTTTCGCCTCCATAGTTTCCGATTGACATGGGCGGAACGTAAACGATCCTCACGTCTTTAAAAACCTTATAGATAAAGAGGATATACTGCTTACCATTGTACATGGGAACAACAGATGCCTCCATGTCTTCCTTTCCCTTTGTCAGTTCTTCCGACATGGCAGCGATCTTTTCATTGATCTTTTTTTCCTTCTGACCGGGATCTGATATGCCTTTCGCGGAGGAGAGCACCTCGTCCGTAACATCCTTCATATCGGTCATCAGGCGGGCGCGATATCCCGGGGCCCTTATCTCTTCGGTGCGGGTGCGGGCAAGAAAACCATTGGTAAGGTAGTCGCTGCTGGCCGAAGAGGCCCGTTGTACGGCACCAAAAGCAACATGGTGATTGGTGATAACAAGGCCATCGGGCGAGCAAAACGATGCGGAGCCGCCACCCAGCTGCAGTATGGCATTGGCAAGTGAAGGCTTGTCCTTGCTGTATATATCTGAAACAGCAAGCTGCATGCCTTTTTTGTTGAAATCAAGCTTGTCGAGCTGCGAAAGCAGCCACATACCCTCCTGTGCGTGCAGGTGCGCAATGAAGAGGAATGGAAGCAGGAGTAATGCAAATAATCGTTTCATGTTTTTCATTTTAGGGATTTATTGTTTCTCGGGATTAGGCGAATATAATCTCTAAAAGTTACAAAATGCAAATGAAATCTGTGTGTGCCTTAATTCCGACGGTGATATAAAGCTCCTATTCCCTAACTTTACGGCATTAAAAATCAAAAAAACCGGAATATATTCCTCAGGGAAATCCTCCGGGATCAAAAGATGGCAAAGCAGAAACAAAAACCATTTAAGCCACAAGCCGTAAAGCCGAAGCCCGGAAAAAAAACCATCCGGAAGGATTACACGCCTTACTGGGTTGCAGCAGGCCTGCTGCTTGTACTGATCATTTATCTCCCCTCCCTTACCAATGGCATCACCAACTGGGATGATAATATCTATACGAACAACCCCTATGTAACAAATCTCTCCCCTGCAGGCATTGTAAAAATATTCTCTGTTTACCTTATCGGAAACTACCACCCGCTCACCCTCCTATCCCTCGGCTTCGACCGCCTGATTGGCGGAGGAGGCCCGTTCATGTTTCATTTCACAAACCTCCTTCTGCATCTGTTAAACAGCCTCCTGGTGTATTTGCTGGTCAAACGACTGACCAATAACAACCTCCTGGCTTTGTTCACCTTTGCATTGTTTGGCGTGCATACCCTGCATGTGGAATCAGTAGCCTGGATCTCCGAAAGGAAGGATGTGCTCTACTCTTTGTTCTTCCTGGTTTCGCTTACTTTTTATACCGGCTATGCTTCCGGAAGGAAGGGAATTCAGTACGGGCTTTCCCTGCTTTTCTTCATCCTTTCCCTGCTCGCTAAAGGGCAGGCTGTTGTCCTAGTGGTCCTCTTGCCTTTTATTGATCTCCTGAAAGAGCGTAAATGGTTTTCTGTGCGGATCCTCTCCGAAAAAATTCCGTTTCTTCTTCTTTCGCTGATCTTCAGCTGGGTTGCTTTCAGGGCACAGGCATCGACCAATGCAATCCACACTGGGGATTTCTCGATGGCCGAACAGTTTGCGTTTGCTTCCTACGGATTTACCCAATACCTGGTAAAAAGCATTTTTCCGATCGGACTTTCAGCAGTTTATGCATACCCTCTAAGGTCTGCAAATGGCGGCATCCCCATCTTTTACTGGTTCTTTATTCTTCCCTTGCCGGTATATGCCGTTGGTTTTTATTACCTGATCAAACGCTCGAAGATCTATGCTTTCGGGCTTGGAATGTTCTTCCTGTCCCTCCTTCCGCTTCTTCAGATAATTCCTGTTGGCGGAGCGATTCTGGCCGACCGCTATTTCTACATTCCCTCTGTCGGCCTGCTGCTTTGTTTTGCCATGGGCCTTCTTGAGATCCGGAATACACAATTGAGATATGGACTTTTCCTCTTTTTCGTCCTTTTTCTTTCAGGTCTCTCGTATGCCCGGAACAATATATGGAAAGACAGCTTAACCCTGTGGAACGATGTGATCAGCAAGAATAACCAGGACTGGAGCGCGTATTCGAACCGAAGCATGGCCTATGAGGAACTCGGGCAATGGGAAAATGCAATAGCAGATTGCTCCAGCGCGATCGCGATCAATCCTAAAAAAGCGATCGCATGGTACAACCGCGGAGTGGCTTTCGAAAATCTCGGCCAGACGGATAAAGCGATTGCGGATTATTCACAGACGATCGCGGTCGATCCTGATTTTATCCGGGCCTATTCCAACCGCGGTCTGCTCTATTCGAACCAGGAACAATGGGATAAGTCGCTGGCAGATTATGCGAAAGCGATCATGATCGACCCTGAATACGTAACGGCCTATTATAACCGCGGACTTGTTTATTCAAAACTTGCACAATGGGACAAGGGGATCGCGGATTTCACAAAAACAGTAAGCCTCGACCCCAACAATACCAAGGCCTATTTCAACCGGGGGCTGATCAATTCAAACCTGGAACAATACGATAAAGCCATTGCCGATTACACTCTTGCTATCCGGCTTGATCCGGAATATTCAAAGGCTGTTTTCAACCGCGGACTGATGTATTCCAAACTTGGTCAGTTTGAAAAGGCGATCGGTGACCTGACACGTTTAACCGAGATCGATCCGAACAGCGCCAAGGCCTATTTCAACCGTGGCGTGATCTTCTCCAGGATGGAGCAGCCGGAAAAAGCCATAGCCGATTTCAGCAAGGCGCTTCAGCTCGATCCGCGTTACACGAAAGCCGAAACCGCACGCGCGGCTGAGATGCAGAAAATAAATGGAGGGATAAAGTAAGAAATTACTGCCGACTGCAGACTGTAGACTGCCGACTGCCGACTGCAGACTGTAGACTGAGGACTGCCTTAGTGGGATGTGGGAGACTCGAACTCCCGACCCCTTGCGTGTGAAGCAAGTACTCTGAACCAACTGAGCTAACATCCCGTTCGCTTTCGCGAAGGTAAGCATTCTCTTCCTAATAATTTTCTTCCCTGATCTGCATGTATGCTTTCGGGTGCAGGCAGGCAGGGCAGTTTTCCATTGCCTTCTCGGATTCATAAACATATCCGCAGTTACGGCACTGCCACCATACTTTGCCGTTGTGAATAAATACCCGGTCCTCAGATAAATTCTGCAGCAGTTTAAGGTAACGGCGTTCGTGTTCCGCCTCCACTTTTGCAATCGTCTTGAATGCAACGGCGATCTCTGTGAATCCTTCTTCCTTGGCCACCTCAGCAAAATGCGGGTAAAGGTCGGTCCATTCTTCATGTTCTCCCTCGGCGGCAGCCTTCAGGTTCTCCATGGTGGTCCCGATCACACCGGAAGGGTAAGCAGCGGTGATCTCAGTCATTCCGCCTTCGAGGAATTTGAAAAACCGCTTGGCATGCTCTTTCTCTTGGTTTGCCGTTTCCAGAAAAAATCCGGCTATCTGTTCATAGCCCTCTTTTTTTGCAACACTGGCAAAGAATTCATAACGGTTCCGGGCTTGTGACTCCCCGGCAAATGATTTTAACAGGTTCTGTTCTGTCTGGGTTCCTTTTAATGATTTAGTCATACCTTGAAAGTTTATTATTTAATGTTTCTGTGTTATTTATTTCACAATGGCAGGCAGGGATCAAAATTAATTATTTTTCGGTGTTTTAACGCCTGGATGATAGAGGTAGTGTAAAGTAAAAAGCAGACCCCTCTCCCCTGGAGGAATCGACACGAATATCGCCGCCAAGCAAATTAAGAAAACCCTTTATAATCGGCAGCCCGAGCCCGCTTCCTTCATGAACCCGGGTGATCGATATATCCTCCTGCATGAAGATCTCAAAAATCCTGTCCTTGTCTTCCGGTTCGATACCGGAACCGGTATCCTTAACAAAAAACTCAACCATGGCGGGGTGTATCGTATACCCCAGCATGATGCTGCCCTGTTCGGTAAACTTAAGCGCGTTATCCAGCAGATGGGAAATGATCTTCCTGAACAGCTCAGGATCCGTGTTAATGGTGAATTCTTCAGTATCTGCCGGTGTCACCACTGAGAAGGCCAGCTTTTTCGCTATGCAGGACCGCTGAAACCTTGGTTTAAATCCCTGGATCTCCTTGTTGATAAATACCTCCCTGCGGATGACCTCGACATTCCCGGAGGCAATTAAGGAAATATCCAGGTATTCGGTAATGGTATTCAGCAGACGATCGCCGGAGACCTTTAACATACGTACGAATTCCAGTCTCTTCTCTTCAGAAAGATCATTTTCCGACAGAAACGAGCTGAACCCGAGAATCCCGTTGAGGGGTGTCCTGATCTCATGGGAAATGCTTTCCAGGAATGCCGTTTTCAGGCGGTCGCTGGCTTCAGCTTTTTCTTTGGCTGCTTCCAGTTCGGCGATCAGTTCTTTCTTTCGGGTGATATCCTCCTTGATGGCAATGTAATTAGTTATTTCCCCGTCCTGGTTAAATACCGGAGATATCGCAACCGACTCCCAGAACAGTTCCCCGTTTTTCCTTATATTGTGAAATTCACCATGCCATTCATGTCCACTGCCGATGGTATCCCAAAGTTCCTGGTAAAAAGAACGTGATACTTCGCCTGACTGCAAGACTCTCGGGTTTTTTCCAAGAAGTTCTTCCCGGGAATAACCGGTTACTTCGCATGCTTTTGGATTGGCATATTCAATGATCGCATCCCGGTTCGTTATAACGATCGAAACAGAACTTTGCTCAACGGCCAGGGAGAGTTTTCTGCGTTCGTTATCGGCAAAGATCTTTTCACGTAAAAGTTCTGCTTCGTGAAGTGCCCTGTTGATAGCGGGCACCAGCCTCTGCAGTTTTGATTTCAGCACATAATCAACCGCTCCGTCCTTCATGGAGTTGATGGCAGCATCTTCGCCCATGACACCACTGACGAAAATAAAGGGAATATGAGGGTATTTGTTTTTCACCGCTTTAAGTGCGTCAGCCCCGGAATAGTCAAGGAGGTCGAAGTCCGACAGGATGATATCAACCTGCTCCTTTTCAAGTGCCTGCAGAAAATCCTTTTCAGTTTCAACAAAATGATATTTAAACCCTGTAAGCCCTTTCTTTAATTCATAGTGAATCAGAATTGAATCTTCCGGCCGGTCTTCAAGGTGAAGAATATGAATGATATTTCCCATTTTCAATTATTATAAACTATTCCCGCAGTCTTTTATTTGAGTAAACTGAAGGTAATCATTGCCCCCTTCCCGACCTCACCTACCGCTGCGCAATGTCCGCCGTGACGGACAACGATCCTTTTTACATTCGCAAGTCCGACGCCGACCCCCTCAAAATCAGTAGCCCTGTGCAGGCGCTGAAAGACATTGAACAGATTTCCGACGTAGCGCATATCGAACCCGGCACCATTATCCCGGACAAAGTAAACGGTCTCTTTGGTACTTTCAGTACATCCGATCTCGATTATTGCCTCTTTTGTTTTCCCGGTATACTTGATGGCATTGGAAACCAGGTTTATCCACACCTGCCGGATGAGCTTTTCATCACCGCTGGCATCCGCGAGGGGGCCGATATTAAATGTAATGTTCCTGTCGACCGTTTCTTCATGAAAATATTTTATAACATCCTCAACTATTGCCGATATCCGGATACTCTCTTTTTTGATTTCGGCCCGGTTAATTCTCGAAAATGAGAGCAGTGCCTCGATCAGCTGATCCATCTCGATGGCGCTGTTGTGGATAAACCCAAGGTATTTGAGGTGTTCTTCATTCCAATCCGATGAATTGTCTTCCTTTAAAATATCGATAAAGCCTTTGATGTGACGGAGAGGAGCACGCAGGTCATGGGAGATTGTGTGGGCAAAGGATTCGAGCTCATGGTTGGCATCAGTAAGCTGGATGGTCCGCTCATTTACGCGCTGTTCCAGTTCGGAATTCAGTTTTTGCAGGGCTTCTTCACTTTTTTCGAGTTTCATTTCTGCCTGTTTGCGTTCCGTTATATCCCTGACAATGACGACCAGGCTCGTGGCTTTCCCTTCCTCATCACGGATAAATTCAGCGTTGGCTTCAACATGGAAGGTTGTACCATCCTTCCGGACCCCTATATAGGCGTTGGGACCCATCGGAATGCCTTTATATATTCGTTCGATCGCAGCCAGCGCTTTTACCTGGCTTGCGGGTGTCAGGAAAGTATAAATTGAGCGACCGATAAGATCTTCCAGGCTTGCGTATCCAAACATAGCAACGGCAACAGGTGAGGTCATGCGGATAGTTCCGTCCATATCAGCGATCGTGATATCATCGGGAGAAGCCAGGAGAATGGAGCGATACATAGCTTCACTCTCCCTGAGTGCCATTTCTGTGTGTTTACGTGAGGTAATATCCTCAATACTGGTCAAAATGTAAGGGATATTTCTGACGAAGATCACCTGAGCAGAAAGTGAACCTGTAAGGATCTCGCCTGTTTTTTTTCTGAAACGGACCTCCATGCCCGAAACAACCTTCCGCTCAATAAGTAAATCGACAATCCGGTCACGATCTCCCGGGTCAGCCCACATATTCAAGGCTGCTGCCGTACTTCCGATCGCTTCATCCCTGGAGATGCCCATAATGGACGAGAAGGTATCATTGATCTCAATAAATTTTCCGTTATCAAGGCGGAAGATTGTGATTACATAGGGGGAGGTCCGGAAGGCCGTAGAGAATTTTTCCTCGCTCTCCTTTAATGCATCAAGTGCTTTTTTTCTTACCGTAATATCTGAAAAACTTATAACCACATCCAAAAGAGTACCATCGGAATCGGAAACCGGAAATCCGCTGCAACTAACCCAAGTGATCTCCTTCCTTCCGGAAGAGACGATACCGATCACCCTGTTTTTAAAAGGTTTCCTGTTTTCAATTACCCAACAAACCGGAAGGTCCTCTTGAGGAATTGAAGCAAAGTTCTCATCAATAAAATTCCAGCTGAAATTAACCGCCAGTTTACCTCTCATCTGGTCCTCACTTAAGTCCAGTAATTCAGAGGCTTTGGGGTTACTGTTAATAATTCTTGTATCCGAAGTATGTACCACAACTCCAACCTCAAGATTCTGCATCAGTTCCCTGTACCGTCTTTCACTTTCCATCAGTGCATTTTCCGCCCTTTTCCGGGCAGAAACATCATGAACGACTGAATACAGATAAGTTTTATCTCCGAATTGGATAGGGCCGCTGTAAACATCCACATCCCGGACCTCACCATTCGCCAGACGGTGTCTGAATGAAAAATGCTGTCGCTCTTCATTCCTGGCCCGCTTCATTTCCCGGATCAGTTCATCCTTTGAAAGCGTATTGATCTCAGAAATATGCATGCGGCAGAACTCTTCATGTGACCATCCATAATAGACAGAGGCTGCATCATTTGCATCTTTAATTTCACCCGTATCCGGATCAACAAGAAGCAGGATGGAATGATTCCCCCTGAATAGCGATTTATACCTGTCTTCACTCTGATTCAGGGTTTTGGATGACGCTTCAGCCTCATTCCGCAGACGCTTAAGTTCTTCATTCTGCAATTCAACCTCGATCATGTGAACCTCAAGATTGTGTATCACCTTCAGCAGGTCTGCTTCATGTAAAGTCGTTGACAGTTTAACGGCCTCTTTAGCTGGTTCCGGCCTGGTCTTTTCGGGTGGTATTCCATTACCCGGGAGGGCATTACGCTTTTTTGCGGAACCGGTGGCAAATAAATCGTAGGCTTCACGAAGGGCCTGCAGTTCAAGCAGCAGTTCCTCCTTTGACTTATCCTGATCTTTTTTCATAATCATGTGAATCAAGGGTTAAAAATCAAATAAATAAACGCGGCAGCTAATTTGCCAAATACGTGAACAAGAAGGCCTTTGGCTGATCGTACCTTACTCGCTCTTTGAAAATCTGTTTTTTCAATCAGCCAATTGAACCACCCTTCAATCGGTTGACGAATTTTTGATACGGCTTTTGAGAATAGATCATTTGCTGCTCTGTCCTGCTGTTTTTCCCATTCAGATTGACCTTTAACTAATTTGACAGGGGTGAGCATGACGGCATTGTGGGTTCTAAAAAGACGTTCAAAGAAATAATGGTCATGATAAATTTTGTCGCCGAAAAAGGTTCTGTGCCCAATATTACTCCAGCAATTCCTGAACACATTCAAATCATTCTCAGAGGCTGTAGTAATTAGCAATTGTTCGGGAAAGGGAAGTTGCCTCTCTCGACGGAATGCAAGGGTGTGAAGTTTGAGGCCGTGATAGTAAAGGGATTTTGTAGAACAATACCCTTTGTCTGTGAGTTCTGGCGCTACTTTACCAGTTCGTTTACCAGAACAGGTAATAACAGGTAAAGAATCCAGTAAACTCTCTTGGGCTGAACAATCGGCAGGCTGGTAGGTTTGAAGTAAAGAATCCGTCAGTAGACGAAAGGCTTCCGATAATCGGTTGATGCGATTATTAAAAGCTGCATAGGATGGAAGTTTGGGAAACCATGAACGCAAGTAATCATCAGCAAAATTGTAGATCTGCTTGATCTTGGTACGTTGCTCCTGGTTTATGCAAAATAAATACACAGTCATTATTTCCTGGTCTGTAAACTCGGGGTGACAATTATTACTGAATCGTTCACAAGAAAATTTAAGCTCTTTATCATATGCATCTGATACACAAAAGAAAATTTCAACTAATTTGGTACTCTTGGCCTTAGAGATCATATCCCATGATGTTTGGTGGTTCTTACATCTAAGATACTGATTTCTAGGGCCTTATTGTATTTATATTTTCATAATTTACTAACAATCAATTGTTTATATCCGTTGAATTTTTAAAGTTCAACCCTTGATTCACATTAATCACAGTTTTTAAGGACAACCCTGCTGTCTCAGGGCAATTATCGAATACTAAAAGATGGATACTGAAAGGAGGCTTTGCTGGAAAAGTTCGCCTTTATCAGAACTTGATAACTATTTGATGTAAAGTTACTAAAATGATCCGAACCAGCGCTTGTCTTTCATATTTTATTTTCATTCATCGGCCTGATTTGACATTATTTAATATAAAAGTTGGCGTTTATTGATTTTCTCTGTTTTAATCTTTATTTTTATAGAAAATTTCTGCAGGATCCTCCTCCTTTCTGCCTGCTTTTAAGTGAAAACCTCTTTTTTGTGGATGGTAGATAAAAAAAGCAATGAAAAAATTCACCCTCTTTCTCCTGGCATGGATGGTTCCCGGGTTCATGCTGCAGGCAGGAATACTTGAAAAAACCTATCGTTTTGACGGCCCCTCCCTGAAAAACCTCAAGGGATATACAACTGTATGTTTTTCAAATACCCTCTTATCAGGAATGCCCGGCGAACCGGTTCTTCCCTTCGTGGAAGTTGTTCTGATGCTTCCCCCCGGAGAATCCGCGGCATCCATTGAGTTCATCGGGGAAAATGATTCGATCCTTCCTGGCAGTTACCTGCTTTATCCGAAACAGGATGTGCACACTTTATCCGGTGGCATCTCCGGATCTTTTATCAGAAACGAACAGGTTTACCGGCAAAGTTCACCCTATCCTGCTGAATCAACCGGTCACCTTATGACGCAATACCTGAATGGCGTCGCCTTTGCCATATGCACCTTTACCCCGGTAAAATACAACCCGGCCCGACGGCAGGTCTCCTTTTCCCGCAAGGTAACAATCAGGATCACCACACACCGCGACCCGGCATCTGAAAATGCATTGAAACTATGCACCAATAACCCGGAGAAATGGGAACAACTGCGGCGTTTCGCCCAGAACCCCGAAATGCTTGCCCAATATCCATCCCTCCCCAGGTCGATGACAACCTATGACTACCTGGTCATTACCCCTTCAGCCTTCCAGAATGAGTTTCAGCCCTTGATCAGCATGTATGCCGCTAAAGGGCTTACTGTGCATGTGGCCACCACGGAGGGCATCGCCGCTTCCACCAGTGGCGCAGACCTCCAGGAGAAAATCCGGAAATACATCATTGCGGAATACATGGAAAGTTTCATTCAGTATGTATTGCTGGCCGGCAACAACCAGTTTGTTCCTTCCCGTGGATTTTACAGCCACGTTGTATCGGGAGGTGGCTATGATGACTGGAACATCCCTTCCGACCTCTATTATTCAGGCCTGGACGGGAATTTCGACAGCAACGGAAACCACATATACGGGGAGACAACCGACAACCCCGACCTTCTGCCGGATGTTTCGGTTGGCCGCATGCCGGTAGCTGATACAGCCGAACTGCATCACATGCTCTTAAAAACCATTGCCTATCAAACCAACCCGGTGACCGGTGAGTTCGACCGTCCGCTTCTGGCCGGAGAATTCCTTTATTCCTCACCGATGACCTTTGGAGGGAGCTATATGAACCTCCTCGCCGGGGATCACTCCGACAACGGGTATTTCACCCATGGCATTCCGCCTGCACAGAACAACATCAGGAGACTGTACGACTCCCTCATCCCCAACACCAGCAACGTGGGGTCCTGGAGCGCGGCAACACTGCTGGCGGAAATCAATTCAGGATGTTCAATTATCCATCATCTCGGGCATTCGAACACTTCTTACATGCTGAGGTTATACCTCTCTGATATTACCAACCAGAATTTCAGCCAGGTTAACGGGATCAACCATAACTTCACGATCCTCTATACCCAGGGATGTTACTCGGGCGCCTTTGACCAGACGGGCTGCATTGCATCAAAAGCTGTTACCATCAGTAATTTCCTGGTGGCGGGGGTGTTTAATTCGCGGTATGGCTGGTTTGATGAGGGAACTACCGAAGGCCCCTCAGAACATCTCGAACGGGAGTTCGTTTCTGCCATATACAATGACACTGTAGCAGAAAAACACATCGGAACGGCGCACCTGATCTCCAAGATCAAAACGGCGCCCTGGATCTCCCTTCCGGGCGAATTCGAGCCCGGAGCCCAGCGCTGGTGCCACTATTGCTGCAATGTATTCGGCGACCCCGCACTGGAGATCCGTACGGCGGATCCTGAATCCTACCCGGTGATCAGCTGGACGGGCACTATTGATTCCGACTGGAACAAACCCGGCAACTGGAGCCCGTCTTTACTTCCCACCTCACTCTATGATGTGATCATTCCTCTCACCCCGAATAAACCGGTGGTCAATTCCATCAACAGCGCTGCCTGCCACAACCTTACCATTCAGGGAGGGACTACGGTTACGGTTAATACCGGGAAAACGCTGTTTATCCGAGGGAATGCTGTGCTGGAGAAATAATTGGTATTATTGCCTTTTCTCTTCGCGCTTTTTCTCTTCAAGTTTTTTCAGCACATCTTCCTGTATGATCTTCGGAAGCGGCATATACTTGTAGAATTCCATGGAGTAGTTGGCACGGCCGCTGGAGAGGTTTCTGAGCTGTGTTGCATAACCGAACATTTCCATCAGGGGAACGAGGCCATTGACCTTCTGTGCACCTTTACGGTAACGACGCATGGCTTCGATCTTTCCGCGCCTGCGGTTCAGGTTGCCCACAACATCACCAATAGATTCATCGGGAGTATTGACTTCGATTTTCATCATAGGTTCCAGGAGAAGCGGATTGGCTTTCATGAAACCATTCTTGAAGCAGATGGAAGCACAGGTCTGGAAGGCCATATCGGATGAATCCACAGGGTGGTGGCTTCCATCAAGAAGGACAACCTTAACATCCACAACGGGGTAACCTGCGAGGATTCCGCGCTCCAGTGTTTTCTGGATGCCCTTGTTGACAGACTGGATAAATTCCGCGGGAATATTTCCGCCTTTTACCTTGTCGATAAATTCGTATCCCTTCCCGTCATTGGGCTCAATGCGCATGACTGTATGGGCAAACTGGCCCTTGCCACCTGTTTGCTTGCTGTGCTTGTAGTTGGATTCAATTTCGTTGGTGATGGTTTCGCGGAATGCAACGGCAGGCTCTCCGACAATGGCATCAACCTTAAATTCATGCTTGAGGCGGTCGATGATGATCTCCAGGTGAAGTTCACCCATACCCGAGATGATCGTCTCTTCCGTTTCATCATCATACCTGACGTTGAAAGAAGGATCCTCATTGGTAAGTTTATGCAAAGCTTCACCAAGTTTGGACTGTTCGGAGCGTTTTGCCGGAGTGATCTTTAATTCGATAACTGTGGGCGGTACATGGATTGTTTCAAGCAGTAAACGATGTTCATCCCCACAAAGCGTGTCGCCTGTTTTTGTGAATTTCATCCCGATGAGCGCAACAATGTCTCCGGGTCCAGCTTCAGAAATTTCTTCACGGTCCTTGGCGTGAATCCTGAAAATCCGGCCAATGCGTTCATGCTTGCCTTTGGAGGAATTCAGGATCTGCATTCCGCTGCGGATGGTTCCGGAGAAGATGCGGGTAAAGGTCTGCTGGCCTACAAAAGGATCGTGGATCAGTTTAAATGCCAGGGCAGAGAATGGTTCTTTTGCAGAAGGATGGCAGGTGTGTGATTTTTCAGGATCATCTACATCAATACCAACAACAGCGCCGACGTCGATGGGTGAGGGAAGATAGTCAACAACACCATCAAGCAGCAACTGTACCCCTTTATTTTTGTAAGCGGCACCGCAGAAAACCGGGGTGATGAGCAATTTAAGCGTAGCGTCACGGACTGCTGCTTTCAGCATGTCTCCGGGAACCTCTTTTTCATCAAAGAACAGCTGCATGATCTCCTCGTTGAATTCGGCGATCTTCTCCACAAGTGCGGCTCTTGCCTCTTTCGTCTGGGCGATGTACTCCGCAGGAATCTCAGTCTGAATGCTTTCATGCTCCTTGAAAACGTAAGCTTTCTGCTCAATGAGATCGATCATCCCGACAAAATTCTCTTCGGCGCCCATGGGGATCTGCAGTGGAAACGCGTTTGCATCGAGGTATTTGTTCATCTGGGAAACCACGGCGCTGAAATCAGCACCGGTGCGGTCCATCTTATTGATGAAAGCAAAACGGGGAACCTTGTAACGGTCAGCCTGGTTCCAGACAGTCTCGCTCTGGGGCTCAACGCCCCCGACTGCGCAAAAAACCGCGACCATTCCATCGATGACACGCAGCGAACGTTCTACTTCAATGGTAAAGTCGACGTGGCCCGGGGTGTCGATCAGGTTGATCTGATGCCCGGCCCAGGCGCATGAAATAGCAGCGGAGGCAATGGTGATGCCCCTTTCCTGTTCCTGCTTCATGAAATCCATGGTGGCCTGTCCGTCGTGGACTTCACCCATTTTACGATTGGTGCCGGTATAGAAAAGGATTCTTTCGGTCACCGTGGTCTTGCCTGCATCGATATGTGCAGCAATACCTATATTTCTGACTTTATTTAATGGCATGATTTGAATTTTGGGGTGCAAAAGTACAAAATTAAATCATACGAATTACGAAAGACCGATACCGAATGGATTGATTTACAATCAGAATTAACGATTTATTCATCTTAAAGGCAATAAAACGCCCCCCGGATTCAGGAATCACTCATGCAAAAGAATTCCAACGTTGCCCCGCTTAAAAAGGTTTCGGATCAGAATTCAATTCTGTAATTGATCCGCTGATCCGGCCTAAATTCGTTTTCTTTCCCGCTAAGGTTGTATTTGTTTCTTTTTTTTCGGAGATTTGTGATACAAACACCATCCATGAAAAGGCTTTTCAAAATCCTGTTATGGCTTTTGGGGATTATCCTGGCCCTCCTCCTTGCCGTGGTCATCTTCATATCGCCCATCGCAAAATACCTGATCGAGAAGAACAGTGAGAAATATACCGGCAGGGTCATCCGGATGGCTCAGTTCAATATCAATATCTTCACGGGGAATGTGAACATTTCGGGGTTCAGGATGTATGAACCGGACAGGAAGACTGTATTCATAGGATTCAGTCACCTGAGGATTGACCTGGAGCTAAGGCCTTTGCTTGACCAGGTTTACCATATTCAACACCTCGTTGTGGATGATCCGGACATCCGCATCACGCAGAAAGGAAGCACTTTCAGTTTTGATGACATCCTTAAGAAGTTCATACCCCGGGACAGCGTTAAAACCAAACCCTCTCCTTCAGATACGGTTCCCACAAAATATTTCCTGGACGACATCCTGGTAAACGGCGGAAAGTTCAGTTATGCCAACAGCGATTTTCAGCTGGATGCACAGCTTCAGAAACTCATGCTCCGGATTCCTCAGTATGCCTGGAATACAAAAGAAGTATGCATTGTTTATGGATTCCTTCTGAGATCAGGGGGTAAGTTCAAGGGGAAACTTAATCTGAACCTAGATAATCTTGATTTTTCCGATGACCTGCAGGTTGACAACTTCAATCTCGCTGTAACAAAACCCTACCTTACACCCTATCTCAAGATTAAACGTTTTGATGGATTGTTGTCTGTTGATGTTGCAACCAGGGGTAATTTCAATGATCCGCAGGCCATTGCCATCAAGGGAAAGGGCAGTATTTATAAGTTCAGCATCACGGACGAAAAAGACAAAAAAATAATCGGGTTCAAGCTGTTCAGCATCGGCTTTGATTCTCTTAACATCAAACAGAACCAATGGCGTTTCGGGGATATTCTCCTGGATGAGCCCAGTTTTTCTTTTGAGTTGTTTCCGCAGGGGAATAATTTTACGCAGATGATGGTGATGAGTGCCGACAGCACTTCAGCGGCATCCCAGGACCTGGCAGGAGGAGCAGGCGCCGCCAGCGCACAGTTCAATCCCTTTGTAATGCTGGCCGATTACGTAAGCACCCTCGCTAAACAGGTGATCATTACCGATTACCGCATCCGTCGCTTCAGCATCACGGGAGGTGAAGTGGAGTTCAGGGATCATACATTGAACGAAGAATTTGCTCTTGAACTGAAACAGTTCTTCGTGGACGTACAACAGATAAATCCATCCAAAGGCAGGGCCACCGCCGATTTCAGCACCACCATCAACCGCGACGGATTTATGTCGGCCAATATCTCCATCAATCCGCTCGATCTTCTCGATTTTGACCTTACCTACGAGCTGAAAAATGTTGCTGTCGTTGACTATAACCCCTATTCCATCTTCCACATTGCCTACCCGTTTAAAACAGGGAAGCTGAATTATTCCGGTACGGTTGCAGTAAAAAACCATCAGATCAAGATGGAAAATAAGATGTTCGTAGAGAAGATCTATCTGGGAAAGAAAGTCCCCAACAATACAGCTATGGCTCTTCCTGTCAAACTGGCCCTGGCCATTATGCGGGATAAAAACGGGAACATTAACCTGGTGGTACCGGTTGAGGGAGATCTCGACAATCCGAAATTCAATGTCTGGAAGATCATCGGACAAGTCCTGAAAAACCTCCTGGTAAAAGCCGTGGCAGCTCCCGGGAAACTGTTTGCTTCCGTCTTCGGGGGAAAAGAGGAGGATTTCAAGGAGATCCCGTTTGATCTGATGCAGCATGACCTCACCGAAAAACAGATGGACAAGCTCTCTGATATCAAAAAGATCCTCGATGAAAAACCAGAGCTGGTCCTTGACCTGAAACAGGTGATCGACACTGCCAAGGCAATCGAATACCTGGCATTTTTTGAAGCACGCAAAGCCTATTATTATGCCCAGGTAAAACACTCCGCTGTTCCCGATTCTGTTGGCGCAGAGGATTTAACAGCCATCGACAATACTGACAACTCCGGGCCGGCCTTTCTGGCGTATCTCGACAACACCCTGAACATCCATGACCCGATGGTATCTCCGCTTGAAAAATGCTTCCGGCTTTCCGGTTATGCAAAGATCGCCGCTATGCAGAAAGAACGCATGGAAAAACGGAATAACGTATTGCGAATGTACCTGGTTACAAAGCTCAATGTACCCGAAAACCGTTTTAAGATATCTACCGTCACTGACCCTAAAGAAATTCCGGAAGATAAGATACCGAGGTATATTCTGAACTACGGGGTTGGGGAAGAGTAAGGAAGTCGGCAGTCGGCAGGTAGAAAAGTGAAATTGTGAAAACGTTTGCATTCATCATTCTGTTTATGACCGGGGCGTTATGCGGCACCTCCGCCTTTGCGCAGGAGGAGCCATGCAGGCAGACGCCTTTGCTGATCAGTATGCTGAATCGTTTTCACTACTGCCCGGTTGAACTGAATGAGGTAACATCCGGAGAGATCTTTCATGATTTTATCAAAGAGCTGGATCCGGATAATGTCATTTTTACTGCCCGGGATATCAATATTCTTTCTGCTTACAAAACCAGGCTCCTGGTCACAGGGGTGGGTGAACAATCCTGCGCATTTTTGAAAATTGTTTCTGAGCTTTACATTGCCGGGCTTCATCACGCGGATACCCTGTCCGGGACCATTCTTTCCAGACCCCTGAATTTCATAGTACATGACAGCATCCGGTTCACTTCCGGGTATCATGATGATTTTTCCTCCAATGAAACGGAACTGGAGAAACGATGGACCTCCCGGCTGAAGTACAAGGCCCTGGATATTCTGTTCACACCCAACGGTGACGAAGACCCATTAAAGATGGATGAAAAAACGCTGCTGCTCCGTGAAGCGGATACCAGGAAGAAGCTGAGTATCCGGGAAAAGAGAGCCTTCCAGCGGATACTCGAACACCCCGGAGGTTGTGAGGCCTATGTAGCCGAGGTATTTCATAATACGATCGCCAGCCGCTACGACCCGCATACACTGTTCTTTTCACCATCGGGAAAAGAACAATTCCAGGCAAGTGTATCAAAGGAAGCCAAGGCCTTCGGGCTCACATTTAAGGACGAAAAGAACGGTGAGGTAGGGATCGGGTTTTTATCCCCCGGGGGACCTGCATGGAAGTCAAACCAGCTGCACCAGGGCGATATTGTCATGCAGGTTAAATGGCCGGCAGGTGAGGCCGTTGATCTTTCCAGTTCAAGCAAAGAGGAGGTTGACTGGATCATCAACAATTCGGGTTATGATAATATGCGGCTGATGGTCAAAAAAACCAATGGCATTGTTTCAGAGGTGCCCCTGGTCAAGGAAAAGATCAACGTTGAACAAAACAGTGTTACCGGATACATTTTACAGGGAGAAAAAAAAATAGGCTATATTTCCCTTCCCGGATTTTACACAGAATGGGATACGCCGAATGCCCTGGGCTGCGCCAACGATGTCGCCAAAGAGATACTGAAACTTCAGAAAGAGAATATTGAAGGGCTGATCCTCGATCTCCGCAATAACGGCGGGGGATCACTGCAGGAGGCCTTAGGACTGCTGGGGATATTCATTGACGAAGGTCCATTGTTCATGACAAGGGAGCGTAACCAGAAACCGGCTCTCATGAAAGACATGAACCGGGGAACAGTGTATAACGGACCGCTGATCCTGATGGTGAACGGTTTCAGCGCATCAGCCACTGAACTCGTAACCGCCGGACTCAGGGATTACAACCGGGCCCTGATCGTGGGCAGCAATACCTACGGAAAAGCGATTGCGCAGGTGACGATGCCCCTTGACACCACCATCACGATGAACCGGGAGGACCTGAGCAAAAAGAGCAACGCCTATGTCAACATCACCATCGAAAAACTTTACCGGATCACCGGGGTGAGCCATCAGAAAACCGGTATCGTCCCGGACATTGAACTCCCGGATCTTTACAGCAATCTTGATTACGGAGAAGCTTCCGAACCCTATGCCATCACCTCCGACCGGGTAGATAAAAAGGTTTTCTATACCCCGCTGGTGGCACTTCCTGTAAGCATGCTTGCAGAGAAAAGTGCTCTCAGGACTTCTCAGGATCATCACTTCAATGCAATAAAAAATCTCTCTGATTCCGTCCGGGCAGTTAAAAAACAAAACCACACCATCAACCTGGAGCTGGAAGCGTTCAGGGTACATGAACAAAGAAACAAGGAGCTGGAAACCCGCATCGGCGAGCTGTTCCGGTCCCCCTCCACCCGCTACAGGGTTGTCGGGACAATGTATGATGAAGCCATCCTTCGGGCAGACAGTTACCGGAAAGAAATGAATGATGTTCTTCTTAAAAAAATAACAGAGGATGTGTATATCCAGGAAGGATTCCTGATCATGAACGACCTGATCCTCTCAACAAAATAACAGATTATGAAACACCCTAAAACCTCAGTATTTGGGATCGCCCTGCTGGTTGTTTTTTTCAGCATTTCCCTGAATGCCCAGCAGAACAAAGCTGTGCTTTACATGCAAAAGATCAACAAGGTGCTTAATGCAATTATGGTGGATACCTGGGATTACACAAGCGAAGTAGCTCATGGCAAGAATGCCCGCCTGGCCGAGGCAAAAAGAAAGGACCTGGTGCGCACATCCCGTTTTGCCATCGACCGGGTCAGCCACATGGAGCCATTTGAAGGGAATACGCAATACCGCGATTCAGTGATCTCTTACCTTCGCATCAATTACATTGTACTGAACGAGGATTATGAAAAGATCATGAACATGGAGGAGATTGCAGAACAATCCTACGATAAAATGGAGGCCTATCTGCTCGCCCAGGAACTGGCAGATCAGAAACTCGACAGCGCCAGCGATCGTATGGAGGAACAGGAAAGAATCTTTGCACAGGCAAACAACATCAACCTGATCGACACCAAAGACAAACTTGCAAAGAAGCTGGAAAAAGCAGGCGATGTCATGAAGCACTACCATGCAGCCTACCTTGTATTTTTCAAACCCTATAAGCAGGAAGCCTATCTGCTTGATGGCATCAGCAGGAAGGATATCAATGCAATGGAACAGAATAAAAACGCCCTCGCTGCTGTTTCTGCTGAAGGGCTGGAAAAGCTTAAGACAATGTCTTCGTATAAAAGCGACAAGTCGCTGATCAATGCAGGAAAAAACGCACTTGAGTTTTTCCAGATGGAAGCAACCACAAAAATTGGGAATATTGTCGATTTTTACATGCAGGAGGAGAAGTTTGAAAAGATCAAGACTTCGCTTGAATCCAAGCCGCAATCAGAAAGAAGCAGCGAAGAGATAAAACAATACAACGATGCCGTTCGCGACTTTAACAACCGGCTGAACAGCTATAACAAACAGAACACTGCTCTTTATAATTCCCGGAACGGGGTTCTGAACGACTGGGACAACAGTGTAAGGAGCTTCCTTGACCGGCATGTTCCAAGGTACAAGTAAACAACTGCATATAAAGGAATGTTTACAGAACAAATCAAAAACAGCACTTATGAAAACAACAACCATAAAACAAACCGCAACCTTTCCTGCAACGCCTGAAGAGGTTTACCAGCTGATCATGGACCAGAAAAAACATGCGGTATTCACTGGCGGGAAAGTCACCATGAGCACAAAAGTAAAGGGCAAATTCAACATTTTCGGGGGATATATTCATGGCTGGAATATCGGGCTGGAAGAAGGCAGGAAAATTGTCCAGGCATGGCATTTTGCTGAAGAAGGCTGGCCGGATGATCATTACTCAGTCTGCACCTTTCTTTTTGAAAAGGCAGGGGACAAAACAAAACTGACCTTCCGGCAGACCGAGGTTCCTGAACAGGCGGCTGAAGCTCTGAAAGAAGGGTGGAAACAATATTACTGGGTACCGATGAAAGAATACCTGAAAAACAATTGATATGGCATATAATGAAACCCTTGCCGACCGGATCCGGGAGATCATCGCGCAAACACACGATAATGTCGAAGAGAAAAAAATGTTCGGGGGACTTTGTTTTATGGTGAATGATAAGATGTGCATGGGCGTAGTGAAGGAAAAGGTAATGGTAAGACTTGATCCGGATATAATGGATGAGGTTTTAAAAAAGGAAGGCTGCGTTCCCATGGACTTCACAGGAAGGACGATGAAAGGATTTGTGTATGTTGATCCCGATGTGCTGAATACCCTTAAAAACATGGAATACTGGGTCGGACTTGCCCTGGAATACAACAAGATCGCCAAGGCTTCAAAGAAAAAATAACAGGCAGGATTTATCCTTTGATCTTCACTTTTTGACTTTTGACCTATAACATTAAAACTCGTTTTATGCGCGGAAAACTCAGCATCAGAATTATCTTGGGATTGCTCTTCCTGTTTATGTTCCTGCAGGCATCGTTTTGCCAGGAAAATTACCAGCCCGGTTATATTGTGGGTTTAAAGGGCGACACATTACACGGGTTTATCAACTACCGTAACTGGGAACGCAATCCAGACAAGATCTCCTTCCGGAAAGGAGCAGTTTTACATCCGGCAGGATTCTTCATGGGAATTGCTTATTTACAAGAAATATCTGAAGGAACAGGATGAACAAACTGCAATTACTGAAAACAACAGGTATTACGGACAGTTGACCCTCTATCTGCACGACTGCCCTGATATTCAGGCGAAAATGAAACACCTTGAATATGAAAAGAACAGTCTTGAGAGTTTGTTTCAGGCTTACTATTCCTGCGTGAATTCCGGTATGCATTTTCAGAAAAAAACAGAAAAAGTGTCCCTGCAGTTTGGTGTACTCGCAGGTATGTCGCTGACGACCTTGAAATTCCGCGGGGATGAATCCTTTGTTTATCTCCTGCACACAAAGTTTTCAGTATCCGCCAATTTTACAGCCGGCGTTTTTCTTGACCTGATCCTTGCCCGAAATTTAAAAAAGTGGTCTGTTTGCAACGAGCTCATTTATACCTCATATATGGTAAACGGCAGCGATTTTGAACAGACCTCCGCAACCGCTTACGCCACTGTTAATACGACCCTGGGCTATGGCTACCTGAAAATGAATAACATGATTCGCTATCGTTACCCTTTCGGAAAGTTCAGCCTTTTCCTGGATGCCGGGATCTCAAACGGGTTTGCCCTTTCCGTGAAAAATTATCAAAGCTACAGTTCAACATTCGGAACCCTTCATGATGCGGAAGAAGGATTGGCACTTGACAAAACAAAGAAGTGGGAATTCGGGTTTATCGGCGGCGGCGGTGCCAGGCTTTATGGGTTTTCACTGGAAGCGAGGTATGAGTGGGGGAATGGAATGTCGGCCTACCATAACCTCAGCTCCAAGGCAAACCGCTGGTATTTCCTGCTGGGTTACAGTTTCTGATTGACAGCAGGCAGGATTTTTCCTTATTTTTGAAAAGAATATTTTCAGGTAATGGAACTGATAGATCAAGACGTCAGGCTGCGGCGATTAGGGCCACTGGATGCCCCCAGGATGGCAGAGCTGGCAAATAATGAAAAGATCAGCCGAAACCTCACGGACGGCTTTCCCCACCCTTATATGTTAGCTGATGCGGAAAGCTTTCTCGAAAGGTTCAGTGAACAGGAGCCACTCACCTTTTTTGCGATCGAATATAAGGGTGAATATGCAGGAAATATCTCCCTGATGCCAGGTCAGGATATCCACAGGAAATCCGCGGAGATCGGTTATTTTCTTGGCGAACCCTTCTGGAATAAAGGAATTGCAACAGTCGCAGTGAGCCTGATCACAGAATACGGCTTCCGGGAACTCGGCTTCTCACGGATCCACACAGGAATCTTCGAATACAACCAGGCCTCTATGCGGGTGCTGGAAAAATGCGGGTTTGTAAAAGAGGGTATATTCAGGAAGTCCGTATTCAAGATGAACAGGCTTTGGGATGAGGTGAGGTACGCGAAAATCAATGAAAAATGAACAATGAAAAATGAAAAATAATTTTTGCAGACATGGATCGTGATAAGGCGCTTGAAGTACTTAATCAGTACGTTAAAAATGAGAAAATGATCTTTCATTGCCTGGCCTCGGAAGCGGTGATGCGGGGACTTGCAGCGAAGCTGGGACGCGATGAGGAAAAATGGGGACTTGCCGGGCTTCTCCATGACCTCGATGTGGAAACCACCAATGCGGATCCTCTGGTTCATGGAACACAAACAGAAATATTGCTGAAGGATTATTATGTGGATCCGGAAGTACTGGATGCAATAAGGATGCACAATGAGGATTCGTCTGGAAAAGAACGCAGCACTGAATTCCAGCACGCCCTTGCCGCTGGTGAAACAATAACCGGGCTGATCTTCGCAACCACCTATGTTTACCCTGACAGAAAACTATCCAGCGTCAAACCTAAATCAGTGGTAAAACGAATGAAGGAAAAGATGTTTGCGGCAACGGTGAAACGCGAAAATATCCTGGAATGCGGGAAGATTGGAATCCCGATCGATGAGTTTGCCGCACTCAGCATACAGGCAATGCTGCCGATCGCCGATCAGCTGGGACTATGACAATCTAAAATCGTCTAATCTAATATTAGGTCGTTCCTTTTTTGATTTGCCCCAATTGTGCATCTGACAGTCCTTCCGGATAATAACCGGCATTGCGGACAGTGAAAAAGATCCCGGCTGCTTTTGCCATCAGGTCAATAAGGTCAAAGGCTTCAGAAATAGTTGCACCGATGGCCATAACGCCATGCTTTTCCCAGACAACAATATCATGATGTCGCAGTGTTTCAACCGTCATCTTGCTGATCTTTTCTGTTCCGGGCACCGTAAATGGAATGAAGCCGATCCCTTTGGGGGCGAACAGCATCGTTTCCGGGTGCATGCTCCACAGAAGCCGGTTGATGCTTGCTGTTGAGCAGTAATTCCGGATGTGGGTCAATGCGATCAGTTCCGTACAATGTGTATGGACTATGGCCTTATACTCTGGTTTCTCCTTCAGGAGCATTTCATGAATGCCAAGATGGGCCGGGAGCTCAGAGGTCGGACACATTGAACTGTCCTGACAAGTCTGCTGAAAGCTGCTGCCGTTTTCATTCACCCTGACCAGGCAGAAACCCTCCTCCGAAGTGTTGACAATCTCGCGCATCCTGCTTCCTGAAGCGGTCAGAAGGAAACTCTGGCCGGCGAGGGCGGAACGTTCCGGCTGCAGCATGATCGTTTTTCCATGGGGAGTGCTTGTTCCGGATAATTCCCTGCTTATGTTGACAGAGAGGTTGCCGGCATTGCGCTCGGCCCAGCCTTTCTGCCAGAGATATCCGGCAATTTTGCTAATCTCAGCGATCCTTTCCGTTATAACATTGCTTTCAAACAGGCTGTTCATTTTTTATCTGTGCTGTCCGTTTTTTCCGGCCTCCGTGTTGCAACATCATCAGAACTCGGAAGAGCCGGATCCGGAACGATTATCAGTTTCGTTTCTTTTTAAAAAATTCCTTCAGCAATTGCCGGGATTCCTGTGCAAGAATGCCGGAACTGGTTTCGGTCTTTGGATGAAGCAATGTATGACCTGCAAGGTGGTATCCCCTTTTGTCATCCTCCGCACCATAAACAAGCTTTCCCAGTTGAGTCCACATTGCAGCACCGGCACACATGACGCAGGGTTCCAGTGTCACATAGAGTGTGCATTCGTTCAGGTATTTCCCTCCCAGGTATGCGGCGGCTGATGTAAACGCCTGCATTTCGGCATGGGCGGTAACATCATTCAATGTCTCTGTCAGATTGTGTGCCCGGGCGATGATTCGCCCACTGGAAACAACAACCGCTCCAACAGGAACCTCGTCCTTTTCAAAAGCGGCTTTTGCCTCTTTCAGCGCTTCCTGCATGAAGTACTCATCAGAACCAAACGGATATCCCGGCATTTCTTAGTTTTTGATAAGTTTTGTGGTGTTTATCCTTTTATCGCCTTCGTAGATCCCTATGTAATATAGACCATCAGGCAGTGATCCAAGGTCAAGGTGCTGAAAGGCTGAAGACTTCTGATACGCAGCTGATTCATAAACAACTTTTCCTTCTGCTGAAAAAACCCGGGCCCAGACATTTCTGAAAGGTTCTCCGTCCCTTTCGATCACAACAGGACCGTGGGTGGGATTCGGATAGACTTTTATTTCAGGCATCTCACTGGCCTGTATGCCGGTAGTGACATCCCAGATGCAGGTGAACAGACCTCGTCCATGCGTTGCGGCAAGCACCATGTTGTCCGATTCCCTGAGGGTCAGCATATCGACCCTTACGTTGGCCATACCGTTGTTTACCGGTGTCCAGGTTACATTGGTCTCGTTGAGGTTCGATGTCTGCCAGACCCCTGTTTCCGTTGCAACCATGGCATATCGTGACGTTGATGGATGGAAGAGGCACCAGCGTACCGGCATATCGGGAAGGTTTCCTTCGGCATTCTGCCAGGTTTGACCTCCGTTGAATGATTTGAATACTGAAGTCACCCCATAGTTGGAAAAGGTAACCAGCAGGGTGTCTTCAGATCTGCCGATATCGAGGGAAGAGATACTGGCGAAGGGGAAATTGGCCCCGGTAATATTTGTTTTCGTCGGGTTCGATTCTGCATTCTGAACCTTATACAGGCTGCCCGATTGCGTGCCGATAAAAAGAGTCGCTTTGTTTACGGGCGAATACGGAGACCATTTTACCGTTGAAAAATAGACGTTGGTCCCGGTATTCAGTGGTACAAAAGTTCCTGTAGAATTCGTCAGAACATCATTGATCCGGACATAATAATCGACATTTGTGCCGATAAAATCACAGGCATTGGCATAGATCGTTTTCGTTCGGTAATCATAATCAGCAGGGTTTACAAATACACCGCACTGCCAGTCGCCGATGTCAGCCTGGTACCCACCGGCATTCCATATGTGGTACCAGTTGTAGTATGTTGAGGTAATACCATAGTCCGGATCATTTTTATCATAAAAAGCAAAGGCGCCGTCGCCTCCGCCACGCATGCTGTTTATGGTCAGCGGGGTTCCGTCGTACCAGAGAGACCCATTGTCCTGCAACCCTCCCAGAAAATCTTCTGCTCCCGGAATGTTTTTTATGGCGCCGGAATAAAATTGCAGTGTGTTGTAATCCTGGTTCCGCTGGCCGAAAATCGGGCTGATGGCATTGGCATTCGATGTAAAAAAGACGCCGCCATCACAGCCAAGTGCCAGCTTTGTGGATGAACCCGGACTGAAAACCATGATATGCTGGTCGGCATGAACGTACATATCACCGCCGCCATAATACATCAGCGACCAGTCACTCAGCCGGCTCCAGGAAACACCACCGTCCGTGGTCCGCTGAACATCCAGCCCGCCGATAAACACGTTATCCTTATTGTTCGGGTCAACGGCCAGGTCGAGGGCATGCCATGCTATTGTAGCAAAGCTGACCCCGGAGGTCAGGTCATAGGGCAGGTTTTTCTTGGCCCAGGTTACACCCTTGTCGGCGGAACGCAGGACATGGAAGCAGTAGAAATACTTGAAATTATTGGCGGAGTTCACAAACCCGGAACCGATGAGGGCGTAAACCACATTGGGATCGGAGGCGGCACAGCCGAGCATGACCCTGCCGGGGATGGGATAGGTCGTACCGCTTTCTATCTCTGTCTTGAAGGTCTCATTTTTAGTCCAGGACCCTGGCACCCCGGTGTCGGAAAAGAGGATGGTAGCGGCTCCTTTGGCATCAATGTTCGGCATGGTCCCGACAAAGATCCGTCCATCAGCTCCGATCACTACATCTGAAGGAGAATAAGGCATGGTCAGCCCGGTAATGTTGGGAAGAACCTGTTGCCATGTGGTTCCCCCGTCTGCTGAGCGGAAAAGTCCGTCCGAGGGAAGACTCTGGTGCGGCCCGTCATGATATAGTCCTGAAACAACGCCGGCGTAAAGAACACTGTTGCCGCTTTCATTCCTGATCGCAATTTTGGTAATATAGGCAAACCCGGTTGTGGAAGAAAGCAGGCTCCAGGTCTGACCTGCATCCGTGGATTTCCAGATGCCGTCGCCGAGACCGGATGATTCACGGTAAGTTTGAATAGCAGTTTCCGGCTCGCCGGTTCCGATATAAAATACTGCAGGATTGTTTGGATCGGCCGTAATACAATGGATTGCCAGGCAGGGCCAGAAATCGCCGACCGGCACCCAGGGAGAAATGGCGCTGGTGATGTCGTTGTTATACCACAACCCGCCCGTCACACCACCGGCCCAGACCTTTTTATGTGCCGGGTCGGTCGGATCGAACATAATGGCCCGTGTCCTCCCGCCCATTTCGGCAGAATAAGCCTGCCACTGGATCGTATTGTTTCCGGATTTCATCGCGGCAAGCGCATCAGTCCGTTCACATGCGGCAATCAAACGTTCGCGGGGCACACTGCCCGTAGAAGGATCAAGTGTCATTAACTGGTCCTGGAAGGCTGCCATCTCCGGCTGGTCAACAGCCGCGGATTCATTTTGCTCTATCGTGACAGGCGGTGCCTGCCTGTATTCCTTCTGAAGGAAGGATTCATAGCGGATCCTTTCAAATTTCTTTGTGTGTTTCAGTACGACAACCGTTGCAGCAAGAACAACTATCATCACGAGCAGGAAAACAGATTTTTTCATGGCCAGGGGTTTATCAGTCCGTGTAGTACAGGAGAAACAAAGGTACAATTAATTTTCAGCGAAATATCTCCGGGCAGCCGGATGTTGCAATGGTTCCCGGTCAAATTCCCAGGATCATTTCGGAAAGGGCCGTGGTTGGATAGGCATTCTTCAGATGATAAGGGCCAATGCGCGTCCTGCACAGGGCGCTGAGGTATGCACCGCTTTTCAGTTCCAGGCCGAAATCCCTTGCCAGTGCGCGGATATAAGTACCCTTACCGCAGGCGATGCGGAAATCAACTTCTGGCATCCGGATCCCGGTGATCTCAAAAGAAGAGATCGTGACCAGCCGTGAAATGATCGTAACCTCCTGGTCTTTCCTGGCATAATCGTAGGCACGTTTCCCTTTGACTTTCACTGCCGAGAATATCGGCGGGACCTGCTCATAGGTGCCACTTAGTTTTTTAGCGGCTTCCAGGATGTCATTTTCTGTAATGTGTTCCCATGGATAGGTCTGGTCAACCTCTTTTTCCATATCAAAGGAGGCAGTCGTTGCGCCAAGACGGAAGGTCCCGGTATACTCTTTATCAAGGTCTTTGAAATCCTCGATCTTCTTTGTCTGCTGGCCTGTACAAAGGATCAGCAAGCCGGTTGCCAGCGGGTCAAGCGTTCCGGTATGGCCTATCTTGTATTTTTTGATCCCCATTTCCGTACGAAAGATCTTCCGGGTGAAATTCACCACATCGAAGGATGTCCAGCTGTAGGGTTTGTTGACCAGGATGATCTCTCCCGTGACAAGGTCGAACGCCATTACAGGACAGTTAAATTCTTGCCGAATGCAAACAGAAGGATGATGATAAGACCAAGGGCTATGCGGTAATAACCAAAAACCCTGAAGCCATAACGGGTAAGGAATGTTATGAAAAACCGGATTGCGGCCAGGGCGACGATAAAGGAAATTATATTGCCAAGAACCAGTAGTTGCAGATTCTCCCCCCCGATCAGTTTGTAATTATGCACCAGCTTCAGCGCAGATGCAGCGAACATTGTGGGCACCGCAAGAAAAAACGAGAATTCGGCGGCATGTTTCCTCGATAGTTTTTGAGTCATCCCGCCAACAATTGTTGCTGCGGAACGGGAAACACCGGGAATGATCGAGATGATCTGGAAAAAACCGATGATGAGGGCTTTTTTGAAGGTCATCTCTGTTTTTTCATTTTCGGGTCGGTCAAACCACTTGTCGACAAACAACAGGAATATTCCGCCAATCAGCAAAGCTGTGGCAACGATCAATACGCTTCCCAGCATTTCGTCCACCTGTTTTTCAAGAAAATAGGCAATGATAAGCGGCAGACAGGCAACCCCCAACTTGAAGTAAAAATCCCAGGTCTGGAAAAACCGCTTCCAGTAAAGGACGATGACGGAGAGAATAGCTCCGAACTGAATATTGACTGTAAAAGCTTTTACAAATTCTGTGGATGGAATGCCCATGATGCTTTGGGCAATGACCATATGGCCGGTAGAGGAAATGGGGAGGAATTCCGTGATTCCCTCAACAATGGCAATAACAATAGCCTGAAAAAACGTCATGTTAATCTTTCGGTTTCTTCATGATGGCAAAGATCTCGATCACATACCCTGCAAGGATAAGAATGGGGGCCAGGGTGATCCGGCGGAAACTGAAGATCTCGGGGTTAAAAACCTTGGGATCGTCCGATCCTCCGCCAACCATCAGCAGGAATCCTACAACAATAAATGCCAGTCCAATGAACAGCAGCCGGTAATTTTCCTTGCCGAATGCAAATTCACCGGCACGGTTAACCGGTGCATGTTTTAAAGGTGCAGCAGGAGTAGCAGCTGGTTTTGCTGACTGAACTTTGGGTTTACCCGTTTCCTGCTTTGTTTTGATCTTTTCCATTTTTCAGGGCTTCAATTGGGCTGCAAAATTACTACTTTTTTATGATTTCAACGGTACAAATCATCGGTGCGCATACGCAGGTATTTCCTGACTGCCAGCCAGGTCGACATCCATGAGATCAGCACGCCCATCAGCAACAGGATGATCATCAGGGCAACATAAAGCACGGGGTCAACAAGACGGATCAGTTCAGGAACCTCCTGGAAAACCATGTACATCACGCCCATCAGCAGGCCTGCAGCCAGCACTGCACTCACAAATCCATTGACGATCCCGTTGCGGAGGAACGGCCTGCGGATAAAGGATTTCGTTGCCCCCACAAGTTGCATGGTCCGGATAACAAACCGTTTTGAATAAACTGAAAGCCGGATCGTATTGTTGATGAGTGCGATGGAAATAAGCAACAGCACCAGGCTGAAACCAAGGATCACCAGGCTGATCCGCTCAATGTTCTGGTTGACGAGCTCAACAAGGGATTTTTGGTAAAAAACCTCCTTGACCTCAGGGGCAGCCAATAATTTTCGTTCGATCTTAGCCACACTTTCCATACTGGCAAAGTCTGCTTTCAGTCTTAGGTCAATGGTCGGAAGCAGTGGATTATAACCGAGGAATCCGATAAAATCTTCCCCGAGTTCCTTTTTTAATTCAATGGCTGCTTTTTCTTTCGGGATGTATTCCGTTGTTTTAACAAACTCTTCGGTATCCAGCCTTTTCTGCAGGGCAAGTATTTCCGGCTCCTTCACTCCGTCTTTGATCATGATGGAAAAACCGATGTTTTCCTTGGCGTAATCGGAGAGTTTTTTTGCATGAAGGATGATAAGACCCAAAAGTCCCATCATGAAGAGGACCAATGTGATGCTTACCACTGTAGAGAAATAGGAGGTCCTGATCCTGCGGTTATAATATTTTTGTTCCTGCCGCGCCATGATTTGCTGATGATCAGCGAAAGTAACGCAAATTTCTCAAATTAATTTTTCTTTCCTTTTTTTTTCCTCTCCTTTTTCTTCAGCTCCTTTTGTTCCTTGTTGTTGATCCCCATGGTTGATTTGAGTCCGCTGAAAGTGCTTTTCCATAGAAAATTAAAAATGGAGGCGGTTTTATTCCTCTTGAAATAAATGACACCTGTCCGGAATTTCCCGTTTGGGGGAGGATTGTTATCCTGAATGTACATGTTTGCAGCAGTGTTCAGAAGCGTTGTTTTGATCTTCGACCAGTTGTCCTGTTTCTGGTTTATCAGGTTTACTTTCAGTCCGCTGTATGAAAATTTCATGATTCCCCGGGATGATTCATTGTCCGCATAAACCGTAGGAATAACAAGGCTGGTCAGATCACCTGCGGTAATGATGGCTGGCGCCAGTTTCGTGAGCATGGGGTTTACCTCTGTCAGGGGCAGCCGCGACAAGACAGCAGAAAAGGTGAAGGCATCGTGTGGGGCACCGAGCGGGAAACGGATGTTTGCTGTCAGTTTTCCTTTTCCCATCAGCCAGGCGGTTCCCTGCACATCCATTACCGTTTTTTTCCTCACCAGGTCGGAATCATTTGTCAGGTTGGTGACAACCGCGCTCATTTTATCGAAGAAAAGAACGCCGGGCTCAGGTCCTACCTGTTCGCTGTAGGTGGCTTTCCCATTCATAAGGGTCACTTTGTCGATCTTCAGGTATTGTTTGGTCTTCAGCAAAGCCTGCTGGGGCATAGGCGGAAAAAAATCCCTCCTCTCCGGAACGCGTTTGTCACGGTAATCATCGACAAGGAGTCCGTCAACAGCCACACTGCTGATCACCAGTTTATGCTCAACCAGCATCTGACGAAGGTCCAGCTGGCTGATATGCAGGGACTGTACCTGGACATCCAGGCGGTCGGACTGGTAGCCGAGTTTCCGGGAATAGTCCTTTTTGGAAAAAGCCGGCTTCAGGTGGAAATTATTCACGGTCACATCAGAGGAGCTGGTTGAAAGCCGGATCTTACCAAAACTGAGGGTATTCATTTTATCGGGTGTTTCCAGGACAAGGTTCTTCAGCTCAATGGTGATATCTTTCGTATTGAGGATTGCAGTGGAAGATTTGTGCTTCGAATCGATGAAAAATGAGGTCGCCGTGATCGCAATATCGGGAACATGAATATGTGTTGTTTTTTCCGGAGAATGAAAATAAACAGTCAGTTTCCCGTCCCGGATCTGCAGCTCACCAAGGCCTATTGAATGCAGGACGGCAGGAAGCGGAATGGCAAGCAGAATCTTTTTAGGACCTGTCTTCTTGATTAACCGTGGAGGTGGGTAGAGATGAACCTCCAACTCCGGCGACTGAACCAGTATTTTTTTTATAAGAACATTTTTGTCCCTCAGGGCTTTCAGGAATTCGATGCCTGTGACCCGGAGTCTATCAACCCTTGCATATACAAGGAATGGCGCCACCGTATCAGTTTCCCTGATTTTCCTGTAAAGGGCGGTATCCGGTATCAGCTGAAACCCGTTGACACGGATGCTACCTGTGAATACATCAATGTAAAGACTTCGTATCTCAACCTGGTAAAGTCCCTCGCTGTCACTTTTCACCGTTTCCGTGATAAATTTTTTCAGGAGATCATTCCCGTAAAAATAGACGGTCGCAGCAACAGTCCCGAAAACAAGAAACAAAATCACCAGGAAACCGATCAGAAAACGCTTCAATTTGCTTTTTCCTTTCCGGGAAGAGGTTTTTACTGGACTTCTTTTTTTTGCAGCTGACATATTCACTTTCTTAAAAGTGTAAACCGGGGGTTAAATTTAAAAAAAATATGGGTATTAGAGGGATTCGGTTGGGTTAGCTCCTGAAAACGCCTGGCAGTTTCTTTCACTTTTTGTTGATCCCGATTATTTCAACCCTCACCGTCAGTGATTCGCCTTTATCATCAATGAGTGTAAGTGTATGGATCCCTGGTTCCGCCATCACTTCAATGGAATGGTCCCCTGTTGTTCTGGCAAGGAAAGCATTGTCGAGGTGCCAGAAAAGGACCGCCCCCGGGTTTCTGTGCGTGGCTTTCCAGATCGACTTTGAGCGTTTCTGGTCCCCTTTCAGCGGGAGGTAAATGCGGGTTCCGGGTGCGGGGTAGATCAGTCCGATCGGGTTCTGGGCAGAGAGTTCATTACGGCAGTCATCCCTCATCGGGGGAAGGGGAAGGTAATCGCTGTGGAACTGACGGTAGAAATACTCCTGAACGGGAGGCAGCACAAACCACGACCGTGTCATCATCTGTGAGGGAGACATGCATTTGTCTGTCACCTGACAGGTTCCTGAGGGATCCAGATGGACGATCTTATGATACGGGCATGTTTTCGTCAGGTTCGCAACATTCATAACCCTCCGGATCTCCGTCACAGGGCAGTTCTCACCGGCAATGCAGCCGCTCTTTACACAGATCCGTGCGCTGGTCATATCCTTTAATGGTTCGGTAAACCATCCGCTTGGAGGAAGCAGATCAAATATATCGAACATTACAGGGGCGGCACAGCCTATCCCGGTAACACCCGGCCTTCCTTCTCCATCGGCATTTCCGACCCAGACGCCTACCGTGTATTCCGGTGTCGTCCCGATAGCCCAGGCATCGCGCGATCCATAGCTGGTACCCGTTTTCCAGCTGATCTTCTGCCTGGAGTAGAAATATTTCAGGGTTCCGTTGTCTTCCGGTCGTTTTACGGCAGTGATCGCTTTAAGGGTAAACCACGTGGCCGCCGGTGAAAACCGCTGAAGGAAAAACGAGCTCGCACGCGGCCGGTTTTCCTTTGAAAAAGTCACACGCAGGGAATCATTCGCCGGAAAAAGCAGGCGGTTTCCCATTGCAGCATACATGGAGGTCAGCTCCCAGAGTGATCCTTCGGCACCGCCCAGAATGATGGAAAGTCCGTAATGCTCCGGCGGAAAAATGAGGGTCCGCATGCCGACATCCTTGAGGAGGGCATTGAATTTCCCAATCCCATAATCCCGGAGGAGGATGACGCTTGGTACATTCAGCGAACGGGCCAGCACCTCATTGGCCGGCACCATCCCCTCAAAGGTCTTCTGAACATTTTTCGGGGAATAACCTTCAAAAGAAACCGGGATATCGTTGACAAGCATTTCCGGCAAAAGCAGACCTTCATTGAGCATCCCGGCATAAAGAAAAGGTTTCAGCAGGCTTCCGAAATTCCGCTTTGCAGTGATCATATCAACATCACCGCCCTCCTTTTCCCCTTTTACCATTGAGTTCCCCACGTAGCCGAGCACTTCGCCTGTTCTTGTACTGATAACGATTGCGGCGGCATTGCTTACACTGTTGGCGCTGAACAATTCGTAATACCGTTCAATGATCTCATTCATGCGTTTCTGAAGGCTGAGATCCAGCGTGGAAACAACCCGTTGTCCCTGGAACCCTTCTGTAAAGCAACGGTCAAGCAGATGGGGCGCAACCCTGGGAAGGGCATGGGGGAGACCGGGAACGGGCTCCGAGAGGGCGAGCTCATAAGTCTGACGGTCAAAAATACCCTGCCTGAACATTTTCGCCAGCAACCGGTTCCTTTTTTTCAGAAGACGTTCCTGATTCTTTCCGGGAAAGATCAGGGAGGGAGCGTTGGGAAGAACGGCGAGTGTGGCCGCTTCAGCCCAGGAAAGCTGTGAGGGTGAAACACCGAAATAGCGCCAGGAGGCGGTTTCAAGCCCGATGACATTGCTCCCGAATGGCGCATGTGCTGCATACATCCGGAAAATAGCGGATTTACTGTACCGAAGCTCCGTACGGATGGAAAGTACCGATTCCAGTAACTTTTCCAATATATTCCTGGAGGGATTGTCACGGGAGATCCTTGCAAGCTGCATCGTAAGTGTACTGCCCCCGCTGATGATCCTTCCGTTCCGGAGAAACTGGATCAGGGCCCTCACCATTGAAACCGGGTTGATCCCCGGATGGAAATAGAAATAACGGTCTTCGAAGCATAATACAGCTTTCCGGTACTTAACCGGGAGGCTGTCGGGCGGAGGAAACCGCCACTGCCCGTCAGCTGCGACCCGGGCTCCGAGCAGTTCTCCCTTACGGTCAATGAGAAGCGTGGAATAAGGATCATTGAAACGAACCGGCGGGATCAGCAGGAAAAGCACCAGCAATGCGGATACCGTAATTAACAGGTATTTCCACCTTACAAGTCCCTCCCTGAAAGAACCCAACTTCATTCTTTCACGATTTCAACCCACATGCCCTTGTCCTTTGCGGCAATGTTGTTGTTATACATTGCCTCACAGTAACTGCCGGGAAGATAGAACCGCCCGGCATAGGCTGCTGTCAGATTGAATGTAAAGACCTTTTCTTTGTCGCGGGTAAGGTCAAAGAAGGTATAAACCCTGTCATCACGCACATCCTGGTATGTAAAGGGAACAGCATCGGTCGTTTGTTCAGCCTCCCCGATACGGTTGTTCTCTATTTCCCAGCCGGAAGGAAATATCTGCGTCAGCGCAAGATTCCTGCATCCGTTCACCACATCACCTGACTTGACCCGGATCACCATGCGGAATTCAGTGCCTTGTTTCAGTTTTGTAACATCGACAGGGCGGCCGTCCTTGCCTGTGTATGAAATGATCATGGAAAGGTCTTTCCGGAATGCAACCTCATCATCCTTAACCGGGATCCCTGTTTCTATAAGATTGAGAAAGAGGGGAACGGTGGATTTATTGGTCACGGTCAGCTTGTTTACCCCCTTTTCATTGATCTTCAGCGGCTGGCTGAGGACAAACTTACGGCTGTCGAAACGCGACTCCTGCCCGTTGAGGCTGAGCAGTACGTTGATCGGCTCGGGCGGTGAATAACGGGCATAGTATTTTGCAAGCGACAACAGCGAAAAGGCTGTTTCATGGGTACTATACCAGGATGAACTGTTCATGGAAGAAACGATCTCTTTTGCAAGACCGGCCGCGGTTTTTGACTGATTCAACTCGGTCATGGTTTCCAGTACCATTGCACGGTCACGCAGGTCGGAGCCAAAGGTATAGTAGGAATCATAATTGTTTTTAAACTGAACCGGCAGCTTTTCGGTCATTTTCAGGGCAACATCCCGTTTCCCCGCGATGGCATAGGCGGCAGCAAGACGCCAGGATGCCTGCGGAAGGAGACCAGGTATCTCCTTAAGACGATTCATGGAACTGAAATCGGGTACGCCGGCCAGTGCGAGTGTGTAGAGACGGTATGCCTGTATGACCTGCAGCTGGCCAGATTTCACATCCGGGATCCATTTCCGTGCAGCGGTCTTCTGGTACTCTTTCCATTTGCTGATCACATAATCAGGAACGGAATAACCGGTTTTCATTGATTCCAGTAAAAAATGACCGGTATATGATGTGATCCAGTCATCGATGGTCCTGGATCCTGGCCAGTACATAAAACCTCCGTCGGTGGACTGGAGTTTGATCAACTGGTCGATCCCGTCGCGGACTTGTGTCTCGGTCTGGCTGATCATCCTGCTGTCCATATCGACAACCTTTGAAAGGTAAAGCTGGGCAAATGCACCCGAGGTGATCTGTTCTGCACAGCCATAGGGGTACTGCACCAGGTACCGGATCCTTTCCTTGAAATTGACCTTTCCAACCTGTGAAAACTCAAGCGTGGCGTCGTTGGTTCCAATGATCCCGAAAGGCTGAATTTCTATCTGTTTCATCTTCCCGCCATCGATCATGTATTCACTTGTTCTGTGAACAAGCGCAGAGGCAGTCACAACAGGCAGGTCAACAAAGTATGTTGATCTTGCATTATTACCGGTGGCGGTGACCTCTATTTTACCGGAACCCGTCGAACTTCCGGCTTTGACCCTGAAATAGATGATCTTGTCCCCCTCGCCTGAAAATGCAACGGTTTGCGAAGCTGCCCCGGAAAGTGACAGCATATTTTTCGTTTTCACTGTTACAACCACACTTTTCACTGCGGCATTCATGGCAAACACATTCACCGGCATCAGGATCTCTTCATTGGGCCGCAGTACCCTGGGTAGTGTGGCCATCACCATGATATCCTGTTTTACAGCTGTGGTTTTTTCTGCAAACCCGTATGCCGTTTCGCCGGCAGCGATCACCATGGTGCGGACCGACCCGATATAATTGGGCATCACGAACTGATGGTTTGCTGTTTTTCCCGCTGCAAGGGTAAACGGGCCCATGAATTTCACAACCGGCTTAAACCGCAGGTTCTTCCCTTTTTCTTCCTGTTTCAGAACCTCGCTCCCCCCGATTGACAGCAGGCGTTCCAGCATGCCTCCATAAGCCCCGATCACCTGGTCGTAGAGGTCGAATGTCTTGACCCCAAGTGCTTCATGTGCGAAAAAGGATTCATGAGGATCGGGAGTCTTGAAATGGGTGAGGTCGAGAAGCCCTTCGTCCACAACGGCGATGGTATAGGTCATTGGTTTACCATTCTTTTCCGAAACGGAGATGGCCACCTTTTGTTCAGGCTTCAGCACATCCTGCATCCGGATCACCGGCGTCAGGATGGTTCCCGGATCCTCCACATCGAGCGCCACAATCCCGTACTGCCGGATCGGAAGGTCATTCTTTTTGTCATTATGAGGCTGAACAACCATTACATGGATAAACACATTGGGCGTCATCTCATGGGTTGCGGTGATCTCTTCCACATTCTCATTTTTACCCGCATCAACCCAGTATGCTTTCAGTACCTTGCTCCCGTTCTCAACAGATACCAAGGCCCGTGCCCCTGCCATTCCCGGGATTGTGATCCTTACCTTCTCACCCACCCTGCAATTGGATTTGCTGGCTGAAATCGCAAGCATGGTGGCCCCGCCAGGGATACCGGCATCTGAACGACCATAGGAGTCTGGCCAGTCAATGTAGATGTACTGACCACAACTTTGTCCGGTTTCAGGGTTGGTAACACGGATATAAAACCGACCCCATTCAGGCGTGTCGACCCGGAAGGTATATTCACCTTTTCCTCCTGATGTGGCAACTTTTGATTCAGTCACAGGATGCCTGTATGTTGATGTGACAAATTCAGCTGCTTCAGAATTATCCTCCTGCCACCACCAGCTCCATGAAAGTTTAAAGACCTCGACATTCAGGCTTTTACAGCTGACCGGTTGCCCGTATCGGTTAACTGAGGCCAGGTAAACATGCTGGTCCTTGCCGGCCTCGTGCCAGCGCCCGTCCTTAGGTTCCTCTATGCGCATCCCGACATAGGTCTCATACGGAAGCACAGGCTCGGTAAGGAAATCAACGCTAAAATCCCCGCCCGGCTCAAAAACCTTACCCTTGAAAAAGGCATTCAGGGCCGAGGGCAGTGTTTTCCCAAGTTTCAGATTGCTGTTAACGCTTGCGTTGCCCGTGGCATCAAGGCGTCCTTCAAATACCGGCAATGTTTCCGCAGAGAAAGAAACGCCGGGATCATCGAAGGAATAATTTTTCAGGGACTTGAATTCGGCCCTTGCTTTTGTCAGTATCACCTCATAGGTCGCCTTGAGGTTTCCCGCGGTACCTCCGTGAAGCCATTGTGCATGAAGTTTTGCGCTGATCCTCCCCGTTTTTCCGAAAGGTGCATCCTTGTTCAATAGAAAGTTTACCTTCAGCCGGTTCGGCTTCACAGTTTCTATCCTTATGGGCTTTGAAAAGAGGGTACCTCCTGCTTTCACGAAGGCAGTCCATTTTCCTGTCATGGCATCCGGTGCGGTAATCGTTCGGAAGGTAAATATTTTCTGTTTGTTATTGGGCTGAACAAGCCTGGTCACCAGCTGTCCCTTCGGATTTTTCAGCTCAAAAACAACCGGATGCCCCTCCGGCAGCACATCCAGTTTATCCTCAAGAATGAACGATACAAAGAGGGAGTCGCCTGGCCTCCAGACCCCGCGCTCACCATAAATAAATCCCTTAAGTCCCTTCTGTATCTCCTCCCCGGAAACATCAAAGTTGGAGAGCGACAATGAAGATCCGTCATCCACTTTGAGGTAACTCCTTTGTTTACCGTTTCTGGCAATCAGCAGGAAGGGCTTCCGGTCAAGACGAAAAACTGCAAATCCGTCTTTATCTGACTTCATCGATGCCAGCGTCTGAAGCTGGAAGTCGAGCACTTCAAGGGTCACATCTGCAAGGGGTGCAGCTGTGCGGAGGTCTGTTACAGCAACAAAAACATCACCACCATTCCCTCGTTTCAGGATAAGTCCGATATCGGTGGCAAGGATGTTCCTGTGGATCATTTTCTCGCTTGAGTAATAAGCCGGATTGCATGGATTTTCACGTTCATGCCAGTCATACTCCTCATCCTGGTAATAATCATCCTCCATGTCATCATAGTAATATCCCGAGGGTCCGTCAAATTTTTGGTCAAATTTCTGCATGAAATCGGCATCGGTTTCCGTTCCTTCTCCGTCATTGGATGCAGCACAAGGATAGATGATGTTGTTTTTGTTAAAACTGATGTTGATCTGGTAGATCGCACCCGGGTCCGCCTTTATAAAATCATTCAGATCGATGGTGAACCGGTTCCATTTTGTGAAATCCGTAACCCCCGAATTCGTCAGGGGAATGATCTTCGAGAATACCGGGCGGCCCACCCTTTTCATTGAATTGGAGCCTTCGAGGGTATTTTCCTGAAGGAACTGGCCGATGTTACTTTCAAAGATCTTAATAATCGTCAGCCGCACTGATTTGAGACTGACAGCCTCAAACGGAAATGTAAGTCCCTGTGATCCTGGCAGGATGGTGCCGTTCCCGATGGGGCGGAGCTGCGGCTTAAGGGAGGAAAAGGCCCCCGGAAGCTCTTTGATCTCAAAACCCTGCTCCAGTTTCTTCCCGGAAGCATTCAGCAGGCCCCCGGAAACATTCATCGTGAATATATCTTCAAAGCTTTCTGAAAGGAACACTTTCAGGACGTTTGCCTGGATATGATAGGAAACAAGGTTGTCTTTGTTGGTAGTGATGATCCCCCGGAGATCCTGCCTGGGATCAAGCGGATCACTGAAATAGACGATCAGTGCCTTCTCTGTTCCCAGGCTCACCCGTTCGTTGAGTTTTCCGAAAAAATCCTTCGATGGAACCGGTACGTCAAGCTTGTCACTGATGTCAACTTTAATGGGAGATCCGTTCCAGGAAATATGAAGAACGTTGCTGCCTGTATTGCGTTCGATCCCGCTGATGCGGAAAGAAAACAGGTGATTACCCGGTTCGTTGTTCCACGAGATATCCATTTTCTTACCAAGGTATTCGGCAGAAAGGATCTCCTTAAGTTTTTCAGGCGGAAGCACATCCATCGATGCCAGCTTTCCCTCAAAAGTATACTCAGCCGGACTGGATGTGTTTTCAATGATCAGACCTTCAGGGATCACTTCAAAGGATTGTTTCAGTGTGCGGAAACCGAATGCGAACTCTCTGAATGCAGACTCCACTTGCCGGACCTTGCTCAGGAAAAACTTCGCACTGTAGATCTGGTCCTGCATCATCGGAACAGAAGGCCTGAATTCAACGGTCTGTTTGTCGACCCAGAAAGCCTGACCTTCGATGGAGGGAGAGAAATCGAACAGTTTCTCCACTGCCGGTTTATTATCCCCTGCAAAAGCCGGAGATGGTTCTGTCAGCCTGATCTTTATGGAAGATCCCGAAGAAAGGATCCCGGATGTATAAGCTGCGATATAAGGAACAAAGCGGGCATCCGCCTGGATGATCTCTTTTGGCTTCCGCCGGCAGCCTGTGAAACCCAGGAGTAATATTAGTCCGGCCAGGAGGATAATCTGCGTCCTGAATCTCTTTTTCATGATCATATCGTCAGGTTTTATAGGAGTTTTCAAAGGAAACTAAGCTTAAGAACCGCAAGTACGCAATTTATTGAAATTTTCATAAAGTAAACAATGGAAGGGCGGCCAGGTCTGAAAATTTCTTTTTCGGCACTTGAAAGACCGCTGTTATATTATTATATTTGTCCTATTAACATTATTTAATCCGAATCAAATTTAAGACAAATCCCATGAAAAAAATACACACACTAATATTGATCTTTGCACTTTTTACTGCACCTGTTTTTGCCCAGTACAGGAAGGCCGAGATCAGCAAAGAGGCCGCGGCATCTCACCTGCTGCCTGTTCATCCTCTCAGGTCAGCAATGCTGACAGAAGCGCGATCCATGTCATCGAACATGATTTCCGGTCTTCCCGATTGGAATCCATCGATGGTCAGCATTGCAAAAATCCACGAGCTCCCGGCGGATGTAGCCCGGGAGATTGAAGTTAAAACCCAGGATAAAATCCGGAACAACCAGTCATCCTACCCGGATGAATCTCCCCTGGATTCACCATTGAATTCACCGCAGATCGGTAATAATTTTGCTGGGAACATCTTTAACGGGATGACCCCTCCGGATAATTCCATGGCCATCTCCAACGGCGGGATCGTAGTTACGGTCAACAATTCGACCCTTGAATATTACAGCACGGGGGGAACACAGCTTTTTTCATCCTCTTTCGCCAATTTTTTCAACGACCCTACTCTGACCGGTGCTATTTATGACCCGGTGGTTCTTTACGATTCAGGCAGTGACCGCTTTTTCATGGCAGTTCTCCACGGATCAACATCTTCATTGTCGAAGGTCATTCTGTGCTTTTCCAAAACCAACAACCCCTCTGATGGCTGGTGGTATTATAAGCTTACCGGCAATCCCCTGAATAATAGCTGCTGGTTTGATTATCCGAAGATCGGCGTTTCCAACAACGAAGTCTATGTAACCGGCAACCTTTTCTCGGATGCCAGTGTCTATAACCAGTCAGTTATTTATCAGGTTACAAAGGCAGGCGGTTACAATGGCACATCCATCAGCTGGCAATACTGGTACAATATCAGCAATTCTCCTTTCACCATGGTACCTGCTTCCTATGGTCAGCAGGGAAATTACGGTCCGGGTATCTACCTGGTCGCAACAAACGAGAACGCAGCCTCGGATAATTATTATTTCCTTGACCTGACAGACGACCTGACGGGTTCTCCCTCTTTGAATGTGAGCAGCATCACGGCAAGTTTTTCGGTGGCCGGCAATGCCATTCAAAACGGAACGAGTACAGTATTAAATACTGGCGATACCCGGGGGCTCAGTGCATTTTATCTCCCCGGAATGGTTCATTTTGTTTTCAATTCCGAGGTTTACACCAATTATTCAGGGATCAATTATAACCGTATAACAGTTTCATCCCTTACAAACTGGAATTCGACCTTTGGCCTTGATGGTTATGATTATGCATATCCTTCCGTTGCATCATTCGGAACTTCTAACACGGATAAATCCGTTATCATTGCTTTCCTGAGAAGCAATTCGGGGATTTACCCTGAATGCCGGGTGGTGTATTGTGATAACGCAGGCACCTGGTCGGGATCAACCCAGGTCAAAGCCGGAGAAACCTATGTGAATGTATATCAGAGCGGTGGTGTAACCCGCTGGGGAGACTACTCCGGTTGTGCACGCAGGCAAAACAGTTCCCCGCCCGAGGCATGGTTAAGCGGCTGCTATGGAGCAAGTCAGTCGGGCGAGCATGCGCTGAACACATGGATCGCCCAGATCACCGGGGTTACAACAGGTGTCGCCGGCAGTGGTCACAAGAACCCGGAAGGTGTTTCTGTTTATCCGAACCCCTCATCCGGCCGGGTCAATGTTGAATTTACCCTGGATCACCGGATGCTTGTTGACATCTCATTGCTTGATCTCAGCGGTAAAACAATCAAGGTGCTGATGAAAGACATGGCAGAGGAGGGTAAAAACCTTGTTTCATTTAACAAGAGCGTCCTGCCTGCCGGAATATACTTTGTTCAGGTCAGCTCAGCAAACAAAACCCTCGCTCATGAAAAGATCATTATTGAATAGTGGTATCAGCCTCATGTTGGCCGGATTCGTCTTTTTTGCCTGTTCCGGCAGAACTGTACAGGAAAAAACTGGCCCGCAGAAAAAACAGGATCCGGCCGGAAAAAACATTTCAGCCCCCGGTAATCCCGTAAATAGCGGACAGACAAACACCGCAAATCCCGGTCGTGACAGTGTTCTCCGGAATAAAACAGCCATAATGAACAACGACCGGAACCAGGCTTACACTGACAGCATTAAGGATGCAAAAACGAAAAAGAAAAAATAAATTGAATTATTTCAATAATTGTTAATATCTTTGCACAAATAAATTTACACAATGAATAAAGGAACAGTAAAATTTTTTAATGATTCAAAAGGTTTTGGATTTATTAAAGACGACGCATCAGACAAAGAATACTTTGTACATGTCTCCGGGTTAAAAGAAGAGATCAGAGAAAATGATCAGGTAACTTTTGAACTTCAGGAAGGAAAAAAAGGATTAAATGCAGTAAATGTTAAGCTCGCTTAATTAAGAAAGTTATTAATCTTTTAAGAGGCCGTCCCAAAAGGATGGCCTCTTTTTTTTTGCAGTAAAACCTTAATAATGAGTAATGAGTAATTACTGAATTCTGTAGTTATTTAATTACTCATTACTCATTAAAATCAATAGGGAATCAGCCACTCTAGAAGGATCCCCCTGTTTAGTTCTCCATATTATTATCAAACTCAAACCTTGGTTCTTTGTTCTTTTTGGTCTTCTTGCCCAGGGTAAGGACAACACCGCCATAGATCACGCGGGCATCGCGTCTCCGGGTGGATTCCTGAACAAGAACGGGCGTAGATACGCTGGTTTTCCATGCCTGTGAATCAAACAGGTCAGAAACGGTGGCTACGATGGAGAGCCTTTTCTGCCAAAGATCCTGTCGGAAACCAAGGTTGACGCCCCAGGAGGGCAAACGGTATCCCTGCGGAGTCAATGCCTTCGAGCGGTACTGAGCATTAATCTGCAGCATGGTTGTTTTTGTGAAGGAGATGGAGGCATTGATCTTTGCATTCCAGGAAAACGCCCCCTTATTACTGCTGTATCCGATATTGGAAGCGTCGATCTCGTTGTAAAACCCGGAGGCGCTGAAATTCAGATTCAGCGCTTTACCAGCCTGCCAGGAACCACTGAGGTCAATACCTGCCGACTGATCCGACGCCAGGTTTTTCACCGTTGTCAACAGAACCGTATCATTCAGGCTGGTGGTAACCCTTGTGAATCCATTGACTTTATAACGGTAAAACAGGGTCGGCACAAATGTGAGGCGCTTTTTCTGAACAGCATACCCGAATTCGAAGGAATGAATGTCTTCCGGCTTCAGGTCGGGATTCCCTTTATAAATATTACGGGGGTCACGGTATTCCGGAACCGGGTTCATGTCGTCGCTGCGGGGCCGGTTCACACGCCGAGAGTAATTCATCTGCCATTCATTCTTCCCTGACTCCAAACCCAGATGGACTGTTGGATAGACAGAGAAGTAATCATTTTCAACTTTTGCATTCAATGAGCGGAATTCAAGACGTGTTAAAGCCTCCTCAGCGCGGAGGCCTCCCATCATGCGTAGTTTTTTCCATGAATAGCTGAGAATGCCGTAAAGTGCAAAAACGGGTTGACTTGAAACAAATCGGGTACTGGAGGTGGTATCGCTTACCCACTGGCTTTTATCAGGATCCCAGTGTGAAACATCCTGCTTCTGATCTGTAAGTGAAATATTGGCTTCATACCCTGTTTCAAGTGAAGCGTTTTTCCACAGCGGGCGGGAGTAATTCAATGAGAAATTGATTCCCTGGTCGAGGTTGTTGGCGTCCGTATGGTCCTGCCCCTGGGGGTAGGCAGGAACCGTGTAATCATTGGTCCAGTTATCGTGACTCTTTTCAAGATCATGCTGGTAATCAAAGTCGATCTTCAACTGATGTTCCAACTCACGGTTGAATGTATGTTCATAATAGACCTTCATGCCTGTTCCGGTTTCATTTTCGACACCATCCAGGGTACGCAGAAACTGGCTGTAGGGTTGAAGCGTATCGTTTTCGTAAAGGTTATACGTATGATCGTTCCGGTCGGCATGGCGGTTATTGTAACTTCCGGAAAATCCGGCCACATTTTTTTTGTTTATATTCCAGTCAACCCCTGCCCTGACCATATGGGACTGCATTTTTACGGTTCCGTCAGAGTTCTGCCAAAGGTAATTTGATGTATTCAGAGAGGTATCAATGGTCTGCGAGTTTAGCTTCCCGCTGCGGATCCGGTAATCCTGACGGAAACCATAAGAACCGAAAATATTCATTTTCCCGGTATTGTAATTGAGCTGTAGGTTTGTGTTGACGCGGTCATGTGCACCGGCATTCACGCCAAGGGATCCGTTCAGTCCGGTTTTCTTTTCCTTTTTCAGGATGATGTTGATGATCCCGCCGGTCCCGTCCGGACTGTATTTAGCAGACGGATTGGTGATCACCTCGATCCTTTCGATCATGGAAGCCGGCATTTGGTCAAGGTTCGCCGAACCCGACATCACCGATGGCCGGCCATTGATCAGCACTGTAACGTTCTGAGCGCCCCTCAGGCTTATATTCCCGTCCACATCAACCGCAACGGAGGGAATCGTTTGTAGCATATCGATCACGGAACCGGTCTGGGAACTGATATCCTTCTGAACATTGAATACCTTCCTGTCGATCTTATTGATCATCATATTCTTCTCCGCAGTGATCGTAACTTCGTTCATGTTAACGGCAGCCGAAGAGAGATCCAGCCGCCCCAGCTCGGCTTTGGGCTTTTTCATTGAGATGACAACCGGGCCGGTTCTCTGTTTCTTATAACCTATAAAACTGTATTCCACGATGTAGATCCCCGGACGAACATTCCCGATTTTGAAAAAACCTGTACTGTCTGTAACAACGCCTCCCGCCATGGTATGGGTGAGTGAATCAAGGAGAACAACATTGGCATATTCAACCGGAAGGCTGGTGGAGGCATCCATGATCCTGCCGGTGATGATTCCTCCCGGCCTTGCCTGGGCTGACAGCAGGGTGGAACAAAACAGGAAGATAATTGTTGCAAAAGTAATGCGGAGAGATAGAGTCATAGAATAAAAAAGGTGGCCCGGAAAGGGTGGGTAAAACTGGCGCAAAGATAAACTTTTTGGCTATACCCTGTCACGGTTTTAGACCATGGCGGGGTCTCCTCCGGGAGGCATTTCGCGATATTTTCTTACTTTCGCAGTGAAAAGCGATGTTTCATCGCAACAATTCCACTGAAAAACAACAATACGTTTATGGATTATAATTTTTCCGGGATCGAAAAAAAGTGGCAGAAATACTGGGAGGACCACAAAACATTTAAATCGGCTATCGACCTTGCCAAACCCAAATATTATGTTCTTGATATGTTTCCCTACCCTTCAGGGGCCGGACTTCATGTCGGGCATCCGCTGGGCTATATTGCCTCGGATATCTTCTCGAGATATAAAAGACTGAAGGGCTTCAACGTTCTGCATCCCATGGGGTACGATGCATTCGGACTTCCTGCCGAACAATATGCCATTCAGACCGGAACCCACCCCGCGGTCACCACCGAAAAGAATGTGGCCCGGTACAGGGAGCAGATGGACAAGATTGGTTTCTCCTATGATTGGGACCGGGAAGTGAAGACCTCTGATCCTGACTATTACAAATGGACCCAGTGGACCTTTATCCAGCTTTTCAACCACTGGTATAACCTTGATACCCGTCGGGCAGAAACGGTTGCCGGACTTGTAAAGACATTTGAAACATCAGGAAACAGCACGGTTCTTGCAAGCGTTACCGCCGAATGGTTTAAAAACCTTGCAAAAAAAGATCCTTCCTTCGGACAAAAATGGGATGGCGTGTTTACAGCTGCAGAATGGAAAAATTATTCAGAAAAGCAGCAGCAGGACATCCTGATGAATTACCGCCTGGCCTATCTTTCGGATGCTATGGTCAACTGGTGCCCCGAACTGGGAACCGTGCTTGCCAACGATGAAATTGCCAATGGATTTTCCATCCGCGGGGGCCACCCGGTTGAGCGCAAACTCATGCGTCAGTGGTTCCTTCGCATTACCGCCTATGCACCAAGGCTGCTCGAGGGTCTGGATCAGATCGATTTCTCAGAATCCCTCAAGGAGATCCAGAAAAACTGGATCGGCCGATCCGAGGGTGCCGAGGTACAGTTCCCGATTGACGGCACACCTTATATTCTCGATATTTTTACGACACGCCCGGATACGATCTTCGGATCCACATTCATGGTGATCGCACCGGAACATGAACTCGCAGAACTGATCTCCACTGAAGAATACCTTCCCCAGGTCAGGGAATACCTGCACTGGGCAAAGAACCGCTCTGAACGCGAACGCATGGCAGAGGTGAAAAAGGTTTCCGGAGTCTTTACCGGCGCTTTCTGCGTGAACCCGCTGAACGGAAAGAAAATTCCCGTCTGGGTGGCCGACTATGTGCTCGCCGGTTACGGAACCGGTGCCATCATGGCTGTTCCGGCCCACGACAGCCGGGATTATGACTTTGCAAAACACTTCAGCCTGCCCATTATAGAAGTGGTTTCCGGTGGAGATATCTCTGAACAGTCATATGACGCCAAGGACGGTATCCTGATCAACTCCGATTTTATCAATGGCATGAATGTAAAAGATGCTATCCGCGCCGTGATCGCTAAAATCGAAGGAATGAAGGCCGGCAAGGGGATGGTGAATTACCGCCTCCGCGATGCAATCTTCAGCCGCCAACGATACTGGGGAGAACCCTTCCCCGTCTATTACCGGGATGGTATTGCTTGTGTCATGGATGAATCTGAATTACCACTGCTCCTCCCGGAAGTCGACAAATACCTTCCGACAGAAACAGGCGAACCACCCCTGGCCAGGGCTAAAAACTGGAAAACGAAGGAGGGCTACCCGATAGAGACCAGCACCATGCCGGGCTTCGCCGGTTCAAGCGGCTATTACCTCCGGTACATGGATCCGCGGAATGATCAGGCCTATTTCTCAAAAGAGGCCAATGAATACTGGCAGAGCGTAGACCTCTATTTAGGAGGCGCAGAACATGCCACCGGTCACCTGATCTATTCACGGTTCTGGAATAAATTCCTTTTCGACATCGGGCTGGTCTGCAAGGACGAACCCTATAAAAAGCTGGTCAACCAGGGAATGATACAAGGGAAATCAAGCATTGTTTACCGTGTTAAGGGTACAAACCGCTTCGTTTCCTATGGTCTCCGTAAGGATTATGATGTCACCGACATGCATGTCGATGTGAACATTGTCCATGATGATATCCTGGATACAACTGCTTTTACAACATGGCGGCCCGACCTGACCGATTCGGAATTCATCCTGGAAGACGGAAAATATCATTGCGGAACTGAGGTGGAAAAAATGTCAAAATCGCTGCATAATGTTGTGAATCCTGATGAGCTGATCGAACGTTACGGCGCAGATACCCTGCGGTTGTATGAGATGTTCCTCGGCCCCCTGGAACAATCGAAGCCATGGGATACCAACGGGATAGAAGGTGTATTCCGTTTTATCCGCAAGTTCTGGCGTTTGTTCCACGATTTTGAAAACAATTTCTCCGTATCCGATGAAGAGCCTGGCAAGGCGGAACTGAAAATCCTTCACAGGACCATCAAAAAGACTGAAGACGATATTGAGCGCCTCTCACTGAACACCGGCGTCAGCAACTTTATGATCTGCGTGAACGAGCTGTCCGAACTGAAATGCAGCAAGCGGAAGATCCTTGAACCCCTGCTTGTGCTCATCGCCCCCTATGCACCCCACCTGGCCGAAGAATTATGGGAGCAACTGGGACATACGGAAAGCATATCCTATGCCACCTTCCCCGAATTCAACCCCACCTTTGTTGTTGAGAACAACTTCAGTTACCCCGTTTCATTTAACGGCAAAATGCGATTCCAGATTGAACTTCCGTTAAGCCTCACTCCTGCAGAGATCGAGAAGATCGTTCTCGAAGCGCCTGAAGCTGAAAAATGGCTGCAGGGAAAACCACCGAAGAAGGTGATCGTTGTCCCCGGGAAGATCGTTAATGTGGTTGTTGGGTGAGGCGTAGGACGTAGGACGTAAAGACGTGGGACGTAGGGACGTGAGAGGTAGGACGAGGACTGCTGGCGCGCGTCTCCCGACGCGTGCCGTCTGAACCATCTCTTTCTTCCGCAAAGCGGCAATTGTAATGCCGTTTTGAACACAGGAGGATTTGTAATCAACAACTAACTTCATCCTTCATCCAATGAACGATCTATTGATAAACAATCAATAATTTCACAAGAAATAACGGAGTCTTAATTCATTTTAAAATTTGCAGAGATGAATATCAAAAAGGCTTACTACTATTTATTTTATTGGTTATATAAATTGGCTATGACTGGAGCTATAAAGTCATTGAGTAGATTTTATGCAACATTAGCTATGTTAGTTTTAGAACTTTGGTTCGTAGGTTCATTTTATAATTATTATACGATCTTTATAGATAGACATTCCTCACTTGAGGTTAAATCACCTCAAGTGCTTGCTTTTTTTGTGGGTATTATGACATTAAATTATTATGCCTTTATGCATACAGATAAATGGAAGGAATATGCTGCAGAATTTGACCAATGGCCCAAAAATAAAAACAGGAAGGGACTAATAATTGTAATTTGTGTTATTGCAATTATTATTAGTAATCTGATTTTTTCATTTTACTTGATGAGCCAAATAGATTGGCAAAAAATAAATAATTGGAATAACCCATAAAAAGCGGCAAGGGACTGGTCTCTGCTATGCTGCATTTGTAATGCCTCTCATTTCAATTTATTCCCTGTAAAGGCAAAATCAAATCCTGAACCATTTATCTGTCAAGAGCGGATATTGGAAAAAAATGAAGTTGGGATTGTTGAGTGATGATAGGTTCACCTTTTCATCAGGCGGTTGCTTCGCCCGCCTGCAGCTGCCTCGCAATGACATTCGAACGGATTGAAGCGGGTTGCTTCGTCACTTCGTTCCTCGCAATGACGGGTGGCTATGCGGAGAGAAGGAGATTGCTTCGCTCCGCTCGCAATAAATGGTGTTGAAAGGTTCACCGGGGCATCAGGAGGTTGCTTCGTCACTTCGTTCCTCGCAATGACGGGTCGCTTCGCGGGGGAAAAAGAGATTGCGTCGTCGCTGCGCTCCTCGCAATCAGATTTTAGGGGGTAATAAATCTTTCCATTGGGAATTAATCTTTTCTATTAGCCGGATCTTCTTTAAACGGGAACCGCCTTTGATCTGTTTTTCCCTTTTAATCGCTTCATCAATTCTATCGAAGCGTTCATAATAAACCAGCTTGTGAATGTTATACATACTCGTAAATGAAGACGGAGATACTTTTTCTCTGTGCTCAGCCACTCTTCTTACAAGATCATTTGTAACACCCGTATACAACACCGTATTGTAAGTGTTTGTCATGATGTAGATGTAATACATTTCTATTTTCATAATATCTTTATTAAGAAACACATTGCGAGCGAAGCGAAGCAATCTCCTTCCCCCAAAAAACCTCCCCGTCATTGCGAGGAACGAAGTGACGAAGCAACCCCCTTCGAAACGGGCAATGTTGTCATTGCGAGGAACGAAGTGACGAAGCAACCCGCTTCTAAACGGGCAATGTTGCCATTGCGAGGAACGAAGTGACGAAGCAATCCCTTAATCCGCCCTTTTTAAAAAGGTGATACATCATAAGCATCTTTTTTTCATTTCCCCTATGCGTGGCGTGATCTTTGTTGCAATGACCCTGTAGAAATTTCCTATTTTTACTATTTACAAATTAAGTTGTCCTTTATGAAGAGCTACTCATTTTCAGGTGTTATTTTGCTATTGGCGGTTATCTGTTGTTCACTGACAACTTCTGCAAAACCGAATACCCCCCCCGATCAACCCACGACTTTCGACAAACAATGGAAAGCTGTGGACTCCCTTTCAAACCAGGGATTACCGAAATCGGCACTTGAGATCGTCAACAGGGTATTCCTGAATTCGAAAGCTGAAAAAAACAATCCGCAATTCATAAAATCCATCATTTACAAGGCAAAACTCCGGTCAGAATTCATGGAGGATGCTCTTCTGACAAGCATATACGAGGTAAGAACGGAGATCCGCACAGCGGATAAACCCCTGCAGCAACTCCTGAATTCCGTTCTTGCGGAACTTTACTGGAAATATTACCAGCAGAACCGTTACCGTTTCCGTGAGCGGACTATGGTTTCGGGAAACAGGGATGACAGTATTCAGACCTGGGATCTTACTACACTTTTAACCAGGATCACGGAAACCTACCGGCTTTCTTTGAATAATTCAGATATGCTGAAAAAAATCTCTATCCGGGATTATGAAGCCATCCTTGAAAAACCCGTCACGGAAAAGGACCAACCTCTTGCTGCAATGAGCATGTTGCTCCGGCCTACATTGTACGATTTCCTCGCATGGAGGGCGCTTGGGTTTTATATGAGTTCTGAAAAACCGGAACATGTTCCCGGAAATACATTCCAGGTTACCGATCCACTATTTTTCGCACAGTCCGGTGACTTTATTAAAATGAACCTTCACAAAACAGCAGAAAATACAGATACAACATCTCTGGAATATTACGCTATATCCCTCTTCAAGGACCTCGCTGCTTTTCATTTTAATACGGGAGAACCCGCCGCACTGATCGACGAGGAACTGAACCGGCTTGAATTTGTCCATTCCGAAGGGGTGATGGAGGATAAAGACAGCCTTTATCTTTCGGCATTAAAGGAATTTGAAAAACAATATCAGTTCACCCCCTTTTCAACAGATATCTCATTTGTCATCGCTCAGTTTCTGATGGAACAGGGGGCACTTTATGATCCGAAGATCTCAGCGAAACACAAATGGGACCTGAAGGAGGCTGCGGGAATCTGTGAAGCCGCCTGCGGAAAATATCCGGAAAGCAACGGCTCAATAAACTGCAGGGTATTGCTGAACAGGATCACCCGGACACAGGAGCTTACGATGACCACAGAAAAAGCAGTGATCCCTGGTCAGCCCTTCCTGGGGAAACTGGATTTCAAAAACATTAAAGTAGTAAATTTCCGGCTTTACAAAACCGATCCGGAGACCTTCATGGAAAAAACTTCGTCCATGAACCGGGAGGATCAGGTGCTCTATATCGAACGCCTGCCGATTGCTTCCGTGTGGTCACTGACCCTCCCGAATGATTCCGATTACCAGGGGCACAGCATCGAATTTCCGGCACCGGAAGTTCCTTCAGGATTCTATGTACTTCTCTGCACTGCAGAGCCGACCTCGGGTGGCCCGGTTCCCTCTGCCTATACATCCATCTTTTCGACCCACCTCAGTTACATTTCCGGAACAAACGAAAAGGGCGAAATGGAGATATTCCTTCCCGACCGTGAAACGGGGAAGCCGCTCAGGGCCGTTTCCGCAGAAGCGTTCATCAAACAGTATGATTATAATTCCAGGCGTTATATTACACGAAAGATCGGTGATTACACCTCGGATGAGGAGGGTATGATCAGTGTCCCGGCACTTTCCAGGAATATGGGTTCACGCGATTTTTATATGAAACTCAGGATGAAGAATGAGTTTTATATCACGGACAATTTCTTTCAGTCGCCGAGACGGATCAAGGATGAAAAATGGTCATTCCAGACCGTTTTCTTCACCGACCGTGCTATATACAGACCAGGCCAGACGATCTATTACAAGGGGATCCTGCTTGAAAAAGCTGGTGATATATACCTGATAAAACCAGGAGTAAAAACCACCGTTGTTTTTACCGATGTAAACGGGCAAAAGGTGGACGAACAAACGTTTACTGTTAATGATTTCGGATCCTTCAGCGGATCATTTACGGCCCCCATCGGAAAACTTACGGGCTCCATGACCATCTCCAACGGATCCGGGTCGGCTTCTGTCTCCGTGGAAGAATACAAACGACCCACCTTTGATGTTACATTTAACCCGATGACAGGGAATTACCGCCTGAACGAAAAACTATCTGTTACAGGAAAAGCGGTTGCTTATGCCGGGAATTCAATCGACGGGGCAACGGTGAACTACCGCGTGATTCGAAACGCCTCATTTCCCTTGTTTTACCGATGGTGGGGGAATTACCCGACATCCCCGGAAACGATGATCACAAAGGGGTCGGTAAAAACAAATCCTGATGGTAGCTTTAACATTACGTTCACTGCTGCTCCTGATAAGTCCGTGGATCCTGAACTGAAGCCTGAATTTGATTTTTCCGTCTATGCAGATGTCACCGATCTCAACGGAGAGACCCGCTCCGGGGAAACCTGTGTTTCGGTTGGATACAACTCCCTGATTGTGGCATCCGATATGCCCCATAAACTGGATCTCAGGACAGACAGCATTTTCAAGGTTCGTGCGGTAAACCTCAACCGCGTCGCGACCCCTGTTAAAGTAACTGTGACAATAAGCCGCCTGCATCAGCCCGACCGGGTATTAAAACCAAGGCATTGGGACCGCCCGGACCTTACCTTGCTGTCACGGGATGAATTCATCAAAAAGTTCCCCAACGATGTTTACGGCACAGATGACCAAAATGAAAAGATGGAGCCGGAATCGGTCCTCTTTGAGAAGACTTTGGACCTGGCCATTGACTCAACTTTCGGGCTCTTCCAGTTTGCACGGCATTTGCCGGACGGGAACTGGAAATTATTATCCGGGGATCTGCTTAAACAGGGGATTTATCTGCTGACACTGAAAGCAACCGATCCGTTCGGCCAGCCCGTAGAGATCAAAACTTTTTTCACGGCATTCAATCCCGTATCAAAGGAAGCAGCCGTGAATGTAATGAACTGTTTCGTGCCCCTTAAAACGAACTGTGAACCGGGGGATAAGGCACAGTTCCTGTTTGGTTCGGCAGAAAAGAACATCACTGCCCTGTACGAGATCCGTATCCAGGACAGTCTTGTTTCGCGCCAGTTTTTAAAACTCAGCCAGGAACAGACCCTGGTCGAAATCCCCGTCAAAAAGGAATACCGGGGAGATTTGTCGGTCACTTTTATCTTTACGAAGAATAACCGGGTATTCCGGAATACTGAGATGGTAAATGTTACCCAGGCAAGCAAAAAACTGGATATCATTTTTTCCACATTCCGTAATAAACTGCTTCCGGGACAAAAGGAAGAGTGGAAGATCCGCATCCTGAATGATGAAAAGAAGGGTGTTACAGCCGAATTCCTTGCCGGTATGTATGATGCCTCACTGGATGAGTTTGCTGCGAACAACTGGAGTTTTTCACTTGCAGGGAATTACAATTACACCCATGACTGGTCCGTTGATGATGCCTTCCGCATCGGTTCCGGAGGCTATTTCCCATCGGGCAGCGGCGACGAAACCCTGCATTTTTACCAGTACAACAACCTCAATTGGTTTGGTTATGGCTTTTCAAATTACCAGATGAGGGGTTCAAGGCCTGGCGGTATGATGATGCTTGATAAATCGGCACCTCCGACGGCTTCCCTGGCCGAAGTCGAGGTTAAAGGAGATGCAGTCCAAAAGATCTCAAAAGACCAGACTGTTTCCGCATCTTCTGTCATTAAGGAAAACAGCCGGCCGGAAATGAAAGCCCCCGTATTACAGGTTCGCAGGGATTTTCGCGAAACCGCCTTTTTCTATCCTTCATTGATGACAGACTCCCTCGGGAATATCTCTGTCTCCTTTACAGTTCCCGAATCCCTGACCAAATGGAAACTGCTCGGGTTCGCTCATACCCGGAACCTGGAGTACGGACAGGTTGAAAAATCGATCATCACCCAGAAAGAGCTGATGGTATTTCCCAATGCACCACGTTTCGTGAGACAGGGGGATACGGTTGTTTTCAGTGCGAAGGTCACAAACCTCAGCAACAGAACGCTGTCAGGAGATGTCCAGTTGGAGCTGGAAGACGGGATCACGGATAAACCTTTGTCACTCGTCACCAGTCACCAGTCACCAGAACTTTTTAACTTAAAACCCAACGAAAGCGGCTCCGTTTCCTGGACACTATTTATTCCGGCAGATGCCTCCCTTAACCTGCTTAAGTACCGTGTCATCGCAAAAGCCGGAGATTTCAGTGACGGTGAGGAGAAAGCCATTCCGGTACTGACAAACCGCATGCTGGTAACGGAATCGCTGCCACTTCCGGTACGGGGTACAGGCACCTTTAATTTTTCCCTTGATAAATTGCTGAAAACCCAGGGTGATCCGACTTTAAAAAACTATAAACTGACCCTGGAGTTTACTTCTAACCCTGCATGGTACGCCATACAGGCATTACCGGTGCTGGCCGATCCAAAATATCCCAATGCCGACAATCTTTTTGAAGCATTCTATGCCAACAGCATCGCCTCATTCATTGCCAATTCAAGTCCGAAGGTAAAGCAGGTTTTTGACAGCTGGAAGGCGCTGACACCGGATGCACTGTTGTCGAATCTTGAAAAGAATGAGCAGCTGAAATCCGCAGTGCTTGCAGAGACCCCCTGGGTGATGGAAGCAAAGTCGGAATCGGCCCGGAAACAAAGGATCTCTTTGTTGTTTGACCTGAACACCATGGGCAACCGGCTTGACCAGACCCTGCAAAAACTCCGGGATCTTCAGTCAGCAAACGGCGGATGGCCCTGGTTTGAAGGAATGCAGGAAAGCAGGTATATCACACAAAACATCGTTACCGGACTCGGCCATCTCTGGCACTTGGGCATCCGGAACATCCGTGATGACAACTCCACCTGGATAATGGTTTCGGGTGCCATCGGTTATCTTGACCGGGAAATGGTGAATGAGTACAGGGACATCAAAAAATACAATGCCACAAAAATGAATGAAAACCATCTGAGCGGAACAGCAATCCAATACCTGTATGCCAGAAGCTATTTCCTGAAAGAGATCCCGCTTGATGACGGGAAGAACAAAGAAGTAACAGAGGCTTTTTCTTATTTCCGGCAACAGGCTGAAACCTACTGGAAGCAAAACAATCTCTATTTCCAGGGCATGATCGCATTGGCGCTGAACCGCCTTGGAAACAAATCGGTTCCTTCAGCCGTGCTGCTTTCCATTTCGGATAAAGCCCTGCACAATCCCGAGACGGGCATGTACTGGGCAAACCCCTCCGGCTATTACTGGTACGAATCGCCTATTGAAACCCAGTCTCTCCTGATCGAAGCTTACGATGAAGTGCTGGCCGACCGTAAATCGGTTGACGAAATGAAAAACTGGCTGCTCAAGCAAAAGCAGACACAGGACTGGGAAACCGGTCGCGCCACGGCTGAAGCCTGTTATGCCTTACTGCTGAAAGGGATGAACCTGCTGGTAGAAAACCCGACGGTGAGCATCAAGGTTGGAAACGAAGTGGTGGATCCGGCAAAATTGCAGGAAACAAAAGCAGAAGCCGGAACAGGATATTTCCAGGTAAACTGGGATGGAAAACAAATCGCTCCGGAAATGGGGAAGGTTGAAGTGACCCGGTCCGGTGAAGGAATAGCCTGGGGTGCTCTCTACTGGCAGTATTTCGAACAGCTGGACAAGATAACAACGGCGAAGACACCATTGAAGATAACGAAGGAATTGTACCGGGAGCGGAATACCGATAAAGGACCCATTTTAGAACAAATTCCAAACCCATCCAGCATCCAGCATCCAGCATCCAGTATCACGTTGAAAGTCGGGGACAAGATTAAAGTCAGGGTCATCTTAATAGTTGACCGAGACCTTGAGTACGTCCACATGAAAGATATGCGGGCCTCGGCTTTTGAACCGGCCGGCACTCCATTATCAGGATACCGCTACCAGGATGGACTGGGCTATTACCAGTCGACGACCGATGCCGCGACGAATTTCTTTTTCGACTATCTCCGTAAAGGGACTTATGTTTTTGAATATCCGTTGGTGGTGAACGCTTCCGGAAATTATTCCAACGGCATCACGACGGTTCAGTGCATGTATGCACCGGAATTCAGTGCTCATTCGGAGGGGGTAAGGGTTACGGTAAAATAAATAGCTTGCCCCGGAATTAATTCCGGGGCAAGCTATCTGCATTCGATGCTCTGAATGGATTACAGGTCTTCCACAATTTTGAGGACCGTATTCCAGTTCCTCGCGGTCGATGTGACCTTCAGCTTCTTTTCGATGATATTGTTTGGGAAGCCATAGCTGCCGTTGATGGGTCTGCTTACCACGAAGGCATCCTGCCCCTTGATGCTGATTAGCTCCAGTCCTTCGTTATCGATGATAACGGGCATCGTTACCTCCCCTTCGGGAAGGGCATCCAGGAAACAAACATAGAGTTTGATCTTTTTATCATTGACCAGTTTGACGAAGGGATCGGCCTTGACCATTTTCTGCATCTCAGTTTTCGAACGCAGTATGACAGGAACGGTAAGTCCGTATCGCGTTAAGATCATCTTCTCCACCTTCTTTTTCAGGGTGGCCTTTGTCCCGGTTTTGGGCGTGAAGGCCACATTTCCGCTCTGGATATAGGTCCTGACATCCGAAAATTCAAGGGAAGAAAAAGCATCGCGCAGATCTTCCATCAGGATGATGTTCTTGCCGCCGACATTGATGCCGCGGAGGAAGGCAAGATAAGTGGTAGGTGTATTTGCCATTTATGTTTTTTGTTTTATTTGTTTGCTCTACGTCATCAATAATGATTCTTTATTTAAACGGATCCTGGACAGAATTATTTTCTATCATCCATCATCTATCATCCATCCTCTATCTTCCGCCACCTATCGGCTCTTCTGATTAATCACCGTGATCTTCTCCCAGATGATGTCAAGGATCCCCCTGTTGAGGAAATTATCAAGTTCCATCAGTTCGCCATTCCAGATGCCAAGGATCTTGTCAAAATCAGCCGGCCATTTATTCACGGTTTTCTCCAGGACGTAACGATAACGCGTCATTTTCTGAAACAGCTCCCAGTTGATGAAGTAGCTGGGCTGAGCGGAGAGGTCGTCCAGGATGACGATCTGTTCGGATATGAAGGTTTTAAGCTGTTGTGACTCTTTCTTATGGCCCATTCCCTTCAGTTCATGATTGATGACGGGCCGCAGCCTGATCTTGATCCCGCGCATTACATTCTGAAGGGTGATCAGGCGGTTTCTGGCCTCCAGGATAAACAGGCCATCAGAGCTTTCGCCCGACTGGTTTGCCGACTGAGTCATCATTTGCTGCCGTCCCGAACGGATCGAATCCACATATTTAGGGGTTGGTGAAATATCGTCGCCCCAGATATCGACGATGCTGGTCAGCAAAGCCTTTAACTCCCGGACATTACCGGGCCATGAATAGGACTTAAGGTAGTTGAGGAATGCAGGTGTCAGTTTTCGTTTGACGGCGAGCTTTCCCCAAAGAAAATTGGCAATGGCGGGGATGTCATCCGGGTGGCTCCTGACCGATGGAGCATAAATGCGGAAGAAATTAAGCCGGTGATGCAGATCCTCCCGGAACTTTCCCTGGAGAACCATGGCATCGATGTTCCTGTTGGTTGCCGCCAGGACCCTTACGTTAATTTTTTTTACATCCGTTGAGCCGACAGCCCGTATTTCCATTTTATCGATGGCAAGCAGGAGTTTTGCCTGGTTATTCAGCGAAAGGTCCCCGATCTCATCCAGGAAGATCGTTCCTCCGTCAACTGAAGCAAACAGGCCTTCCGTTGTTTCACTCGCACTGCTGTAGCTTCCTTTCATATGGCCAAAAAGTTCGCTTTCAAATAATGTGTCCTGCAGGGTGGAACAGTTGATCGTTTTAAACGGTTCCTTGTTCATGGTTGCGAATTTGACAATCTGGTGCGCAATTACATCCTTTCCTGTACCGGATTCGCCAAGGATAAGAACCGGTGCTTTGGATTGTGATGCCTTCAGGATCATGGCACGGGCAAACCGCATCCCGAAAGAGGTCCCGATATAGGTCTGCGATATTTCCTTTACGATCGGGTTCTTTTCCGTTTCGCGAATGAGGTTCAGAATCGGATCTTCATCTTCTCCGCTCTTCAGCCTTTTTATTTTCGGATGGATGATCTCCTCAAGAAAAGCGGAGAAAATGACATCCGGGATGATGATGAGGCAGGCCGGGTCGCTAGCAGCATAACGACCAAAGAAAAGATGTGAAAAAGCGTTCTTGAAAGCACCGATAACCTTCGTATTGAAGATAACCCGTTTGATCCTGTCGTGATCCTTTTTTTCATCCAGCCTCAACGCACGATAAAGCTCGAGAATAGGATCCTTGATTCCGCAATTAATATAATTGAGCCGCCGGAAATCTTCCTGCGAGGCCTGGTAATCCTTCTGAGAAACAATACAGATGGTACCGTTTGAGGTCATTAAGGAAAGTGTCGGTTTGTGGGTGAAACGATCGGGATCCTTCACGAATGGGATATCCGGATCCGGAAAGTGCTTTGAAAAAAGGATCAGTTGCATGGGAGGAGGATTTTATGGTTTGGACTATGTCAACTTCAAAAAATCAGATTGCTTGCCTTCTCAACTCTTCTTTCTCAATTGTTTCAATCGGTCAAAAAAAAATTTATGCCTCGTTATCAGTCTTTTATAATAATTATTAAAACCGGGAGATAAACCGTGGCACACTTTATGCATCTCCTGAAACCCCCATTAATATTGAGGTTCGTGAAGTCAAAGATACAAAATAAACTTAAAACATCCGTCAAATGAACGAAATCAAAAAAGCATCCGATTACTACCCGGTTTTCCTGGACCTGAACGATCCGGATCCCGGAAGTGAGGTGAAGCCACTTGCGACCCTGAATTCATTCCTTGCGAATTCAGCAGCCCTTGACAACCCGGAACTGATCAACATGGATGAACTCATCCGCCGGGGAATAAAAAGCAACTACACCCCTTTTCAGTGCATGGTACTGCTGGTCAAAAATGCCATGGAGGGCCATGCCTTCATGTTTCATGGCCTGCTGCCGGCAGAACTCATGGAAAAAGGAACCATTCTGCTGGGGAACGATACAGAAACATGCAATGTGCTGCCCCTGGATTTTTATGATAACTTTTTCGCGATCTATGCCGACGGGATCAGGAGGGGCATGGCGATGATCGCAAGGGAGTTCAACATCCACGAGGAAATAAGCCTGGATGCCCTGATCTGTTTTATCCTGGGAAACCAGTTGCAGAAATTCCCGGTATCAGCCCTGGATATATTTGACCACTCAGCCTTTTTCACGAGCAGGAACAATACTCCGCGGGAGGAGAATTTCTTCTATAAGATTTCAGGGATCGTTCAGCAGGTCATCGGGGAGATCTTTCTAATCGAAACAGTCAATGATCTGTATGAAGCGAAATTCAAGGAGATGATCCATGGGATCGTATCCCGGGAACAGGTACTGGCCAGGGTTTCTGCAAAGCTTGTCATGGCAAACGACCCGGCAATCCGCACGGAGCAGGACCTTGAAAAAACCTATTTCGATTACATTGTAACCGCTGCCATGAACCCGGAACTCCGCAAGGGGACCATCCGGGTGCTGAGTTTCCTGTTCAACAGCCCTAAAATGACACCCCCGGGAAACCTTGGCGCTAAAATAAAGAGCCTCTACCGTTCCATTTCGAAAAATTGCAGAGAAACACATACCGTCACCGAACAGGAGCTGAGGCACCCCTTCCTCGATCAGAGTTTCATGGATGCCAGCCTGATCTATAATGACCATGCCCTGAATAAAATGGATCCCTTCGTCCAGTACTTCAGCCTGATCGACATCCTGGCCAGGATAGTCAACTACAGGAAAACAGAGAACCTGCCGGTCGTTTTCTCTGACTTCACCGCCATGAGCAACGACAGTTTCAACCAGTCACTCACGGACGAAGACGTTCAGAACATTAAAACCCAGTTTGATAAAAAGGTCACGGGCCTCCGGCAGGTCAACTTCACGGAGTCGAAGGCAAAACACGTGCGCGATGAGGATCTCGGAAAGGTTCACCATGATTACCTGCAGCTGCAGATCGATTACCTCGATGAACAGATCCGGGAGATCCTCGCCAAAATAAAGAACATCATGTACGATAAAGGAATCAAGCCCTCCTCATAACAAATAACAAAATATTCACTCTTTAAAACCCATCGTTATGTCAATTGTAAAATATGAAGCCGCCGAACAATCGGTTGCCCGGTACAAGGCCGGGTTTTTCGACCAGAGCCTGGAAGGCTATTCTGTCAGACCAACAAAAATTAACCTCAATCCTGCCGTACGGTCATTGTTTTATTATCCAAAGGAGAACTGCCTGCTTGTTTCCCACATCCAGAACGGCCGGCTTCATATTATCGACCTCACAACGGGAAAGACCCGGTTTCACGACCAGCACGGCCGCACGATCCGCAAGGTCGGGGTTTTCCGGAACGAGATCATCACTGCCAGCTGGGATGCCAGTGTACGGGTGGTCGATTTCAATTCGCTTGCCCCCAGGTTGTTTCTGACCGATGACATGATGGGAAGGACACCCTTCTTTTTCGTTTCCGAAGAAGAGAATGCCGTATATGTATTTTGTTACGATTCCGACAAGGATGTAGAGTGCCTTTCCAACAGGATCCGGAAATGGTCGCTGGAGACCGGCGAACTGCTTGGGATAACCGGGGATACCGGCAACCACATCTCTTTTTTAAGCAGCGGGTCGACACTTGTCCATGAGAATCGGCTGTACGTCGTCTCCGACAGCGGCTATCTGACCATCCACGATCCCGTTTCCATGCAGATCATCGACCGTCTTTTCATCAATGAGAATCTCCGCACTTTCTGTTGTGTTCCGGCTTTCGGCCTCCTCGCGATCGCCGACCTCAATGGTTATGTTCATTTATTTGACATCCGGAGGAATTGCCTGGCCGGCGAAAACCGTTGTCACTTCAGTGATATCTCCAGTATCAAGGCGCATCCTTCGAAACCCGATGTGATCATCACCAGCAGTTTTGACGGAACAGTGAAGTTCTGGGAGCTTCCGGATTTCAGGCAGACCGTGCATGCCGATACCGGTGGCCAGCACCTGTGGACCTTCACCCTGAAGAACGACCTGCTGATAACAGGCGGCGATAACGGGGATATCTGGGTCTTCGACACCTCGGATCCTGAAGGGTGTTCCCTGCGGGGGATCATGAATGTCCTTCATGATTCAATAGCTGTCAGAAAAGAAGGCAGCAAGAACTTTTACACAAACGATATTACAAATTTCGAACTGATCAATGATAAAACAAACCAGCCCGCAACGGGGAAACAGGCAGAATACCTCCTGAACCTCTGCAACAGCGAATCGGTGATCCGTGAAGTCTTTCACACCGATAGTGATATGGACTTTCTGTTGCAGGAACCGGAAAGATTCTGCCTCCAGCTTAAAGATACTTTTTCCTAATCCAACCCTTCAAAGAAAAAAGCCATGTCAATGAACAATCGTAAAATCAGCATCGGGAAAAAAAGCGTTTACCAGAGTGAACCCTTTCTTCCTGATTCCCGGTTTATGACCGGTTTTGTCGGAAGAACGACCGAGTTAAAATATATCACAGCCGCCTGGATGGCGGGAAAGAATACGCTCCCGCTGAGTCCGCTCCTCATCGGGGAACCGGGCGTCGGCAAGAACCGGCTCGTTTATGAACTAGCACAGAAAACCAACCGCGATCTCTATATTTTCCAGGGGCATGAGGATGTGACGGCGGAAGACCTCGCCTGTTCGGTGCGCTTCAGCGACCAGAAAAAAGGGATGATGGACTATATGATCTCACCCCTGGTCACGGCCATGTATAACGGGGGGATCTGCTTCATCGACGAGATCGGCAAGATACGCCCCCGCGCCCTTGCACTGCTTGTAAGCGTCCTGGATGAGCGCCAGTACATTGATTCGATCCTGCTGGGTGAACGCATTCAGGCCCACCCCGGCTTTCGCTTCATTGCTGCTACCAACACCACGGATATCAACCTCCTGCCGGAATTCATCCTCTCACGCATGCGTCCCACAATCTGGATCGACCAGCCCCTCCGTGAAGAGATCAGCCAGGTGATCCGTTCGCAGTACCGGGAGATGAAAGAAGAGATTGATAACCTGCTCGGTCTGTTCTGGGAATTGTGGCATACTTACGAGAAACCTGGAAAAAGCCTTTCCGTCCGCGATGTGATCCATCTCTTCAGCCTGGCTTCCAATCTCTCTGCTTTTGACTCTTCCGGTGGAATGAATAATTTCTCCGTAGCCTCGAGGGATAACCCCTTTTCGCTCTCCTGCGGGGAGAACACCCGCGGAATTCAGCCAGCTCACCTGAGGATGGCTTTTGATCAGCTATTTAAAGTAGAAACCCTGTAAAACCGATCGTTATGGAATGCAAGATACAAGTTGGGGATGCCCTGCTGCTCGGAGTCCCGGCCGTTCATTACCGCGGAGTATTTGCAGAAAAAGTATTTGAACTATGTCATGATCCGCGAACGCGCCCTGAGGCGATCGCGGTAGAAATGGAACCGGGAGTTGTCGAAGAGGTGGTTTCGTGGATGAAGGAAATGCGGATCGGAAGCCTGGATCGTTTTATGCTTCCCTGCATGCTGGGATTGTTGGTAAGCAGGGGTGACCGGGAACAGAAAAACGCCCTGCTGTGTCTCTCTTCCACCGACTCAATCATCGAAGCAATCCGCTGTGCCGTTGAACTCAACATTCCTGTTTATGGAATCGATACCATAGAGTTCCCGCCCGCACACTTAGATAATTATATCATGGAAGATCCGCTGAGCGCGAAAAACGACCTTCAGGGTTATGTCCTGAGAAACGCAGCGGAAGCAATGCGGATTCGCGACCCTGAGGTCGACACCCGGAGAGAGCAGGTGATGGTCAAACGGCTGAGAAAAATTCTTCAGCAATACAAAACCGTAGTGTACACGGGCGGTCTCGCACATTGGGAACCAATAAGCAATGCGCTGACCTCCGGCAGAGTTTTACCGGAAACATATTACTTTTCCTGGGAATCGATCAGCTGCAAAAGGGTGGTGGTCCATCCGCAGATCGCAACGAAATTCATGGACATCTACCCTGTGGCGTCAACGATTTATGAATGGAACCGGGAAAGGGGCCTTGATGAACATTCGTATAAGAATATTGCACCGGACCTTGAAACAGTTTGCCGTGAAATCCTCGACACCGCCTATAATACCCCTGATACCCGTGTGGTTAATCAGCCCGGAAAAGATCCCCTGAGCAGCCGTTACCAGGGAACACCGGAATTTGAACGGATGATCCAGTCCATGCGCCTTATCAACCAGGAGAAGGTACCGGGATCAGGGACCCTGCTGGGGGCTTCACAGGCCATGATGCCATCGGGTTTTTTGTCGGTGATGTCAGTCTGCATTATGGATCTGAAAAGGCCCTGGGCGAAGCCGGAAGACTATTTCCACCTGCCGGTACTGATACCCGCTTCCTCTTTCCCCGATCAGGAATCAGACGATTGCCAGGGGTTCCGGGTCGACCTGATGGAGCCGATCGATGACTACTCACTTTATGAGACCGGCTATGTAAAGACCCGATCATTTATTCTCCCCTTTCCTCCCCAGGGTAAATCACCGGTTCCCAACACTGCTGCGAAATGGTTTTGGAAGGACCAGCCAAAAGAAAAGAGCAATAAATTCAACTTCAACTCCTGGGTATGGCCGCCCTGCGAATCGCTGCTATACGGCATCGCCTTCCAGGCCGCAAGGATCGCAGGAAGTTCCGGACGGGAAAAACAGCACACCGTTTTTGAAGGATCGCTCTATGATGGCGTGGATATGAAAGCCACGATCCGTTCGGCGATTACCGGGGAGAACAGGGTGCATGTAAAGATCAGCCCGGAAAGAAAGTCTGTTCCTGAACCGGATGGAAAAAAAACGGAACCGACCGTATTTATTTTTGATGAGAATAAAACAATCAAAAATGCAGACTGGCTTTTCTTAATGGCCGGGTCAACAGTCGGCGATCACATGAAAGACAAGAAAAAATTCGACCGTATAGCGCAGGAAAGGGGCACCATTTTTATCCCGGCGATCTCCATGTACAAATATGTCAGTCTTCCTGAAGATTTGTCGCCCTTTGTTGACTCCATGGAGGTGATGTACGGGACGACGATCTTCGGTAACCCCTGCCTCAACTCCATTACCGGGGCAAATTGGCTTGAAGACAATGATTATGCCTGTTGTCCGACCTTATCCTCAAGCTCCATGCGGGAGCTGGTAAGATACTACCAGGAGGAGCATAATTTCCTGGTCGATCTTACCGACTGGCAATCCGCCCTGATCCTTTTCGCTCTTCCGTATGTCAAAAACCGGCTGGTGATCCTCGCTCCTGACAAGTTTATCATCAGGCCCGAATTCAAAGTACTGGCAACAGCCAGGAAAATCGAACTGGTTCATATGCCATTATCACATTTTCCCAAGGAGCGGATCACCGAGATAAGAAAACGCTACCTCGTGAGGTCGCTTGATAAGGATGGCTGCACCTATTCAAAGGATACCGAAGCGATGCTCGGACAAAAACAAGACTGCTACATGGACCTGCTGCCGGCATACATGCGCCGGCAATATGAAAGGTCAAAAAAGATCCTTCAGAAAGATCCGGCTGAAACACCGGTTTCAGGAAGTTTATTAACAGAATGACCCGAAGAGGGATTCTGTACCGATATTTGTACCCTTAAAAACAAGCATTATGAACGAAGTAGACCTGCTTTCAAGCCTCGTGCTGGCACCTTACATCATCAAGGCAACCGCCCTGATCGGCGTACAGCGCAAAGTCGGGGGTAACCAGTTCCGGCATGCCTTTGCCACCCTGGGGATCCTGCTCGATTATAAATTTTTCTCGGACCCCGTCCTCCTTAAAGCCTCTGTCATTCACGACCTCATCGAGGACGTACCGGAGACCAACCAACTTGATCTGCGAAGGATCGACAGCCAGGCCAACCAGGTGGTCGACCTGGTGCTGGAAGTAACCAAACCTGAGGAAATGGATAAAAAAGAGTACCTGGAGCGCATCCTGAAAAGCGGCTCGCGAAGCGCCAAGCTGCTAAAGGTAGCCGACCGCATCAGCAACCTGACCGACCTTAACCGGGATTTCTTCACCGACCAGAAGATCGTGGATTACCTCGACCAGACCGAGCAATTTGTTCTCCCGATGGCACGGGAGGTCAATGCCGATATGGTGATCGAACTCACCGACCTCGTAAAAAAAAGACGGAAATTGGTAGAATTGTTAGCCTGATTACAGGAAACAATTTACGATTGGACGATTTACGATTGAGGGATTTTATTGTGAACTTTCCGAAATCAAATCAAAACAAAGATAATCGTCAATCAACCAATCGTAAATTCAATCGTAAATCATAAATCGTCCAATCGTAAATTGAAACAACGTGGTCCGTACAATAACCATCGGTGATATTCACGGCAGGGACACATGGAAGCGTGTTGATCCGGAGAAGTATGACCGGATCATCTTCCTCGGTGACTACGTGGATTCCTATTCGGTTGAGGATGGCCCGATGCTGGCCAACCTCCGCGATATCATCCGCTTTAAAAAGATCCATCCCCAAAAAGTGATCCTGCTTGTTGGCAACCATGAAGCCAGCTACCTTTTTCAGAGTTACCGTTCCACCGGGTACCGCGAATCCATCGCCCGGGAGGTTGTCTTCCTGCTGGAGACCAATAAACAGCTGTTCCAGGCAGCCTGGCAGGCAGGCAAATCCCTCTGGACCCATGCAGGGCTGACCCAGGGCTTTTATGAAAAGAACATCCGGCCGGTGATCCTCGAGGAAGACAAGGCACTTGCCACAACCCTTTACAGACTATACAACAACAATTATCCCCCCATCTTTGAGATCGGAATGGAGCGTGGCGGCAGCCGCGGAAACATTGGCGGCCCCTTGTGGCTTGACCGCACGGCCCTACTGCGGGATCCCCTCCTGGGCTATCACCAGGTGGTGGGACACACACCGGTCCCGACCCTCTATTACCACGAACCGATCAAAGGAGACACTTCAACCTCCGTCACCTTTTGCGACTGCCTGGAGGATGGAGATAATCCATTTTTCGAATGTGATATTGCTTAATTTACCAAGTTTGTATCGTGTGAAACTAGATTTCCTGCCAGGGTCTGTCAAGTGGCATAGGCCTGATATCGGACCACGCCTCAAACATCTCAAGGTCATTTTCTTTATTGCAGATTGCCAGCCAAAGCGCTTCAAGCAATAGAAAATCTTTTGCCGGCAGTTTGATTTTCAGGTTCTCGATCAAAACATTTGCTTGCCAGGGAACGCGCTGGATACCCATGAGGAACAAGGTTTTAATCTGGGCGAGGTACTGACTGTAATCCTTTTGTTCAATGGCTGTAATCGCAGCTGCACAGAAAAGTGAACGGACCATGATCCTGTCGGGTTTCCGCTGGCATACTGAATAAGATTCTGCCGCCAGTTTGAGGGCCGTATCCAGTTCACCGTTGACGATCTTCAGGGTCGCATAGTTGCTCAGGATGGAGTCGTTGTGTTCTGACTGCAGGCTTTTAGCACGTACAAATAGCTCTTCAGCCTTCTCAAAATCCTTTTTAATATTCATCTGGAATACGCCGGAGTTGCTAAGGCAGTTGGCATCATCATGATCAAGTTCAAGGGCTTTTGCATAATAGGTTTCCGCTTCTTCGTGTTTACCTAAAACACTTGTCAGCAGAAATGCGTAGTTGCCAAGCAGTAACCCGTTCCCGGGATCAAGGAGAGCCCCCTGATGATAATACCACTCTGCCTCTTCATATTCGTTGTAATCGTTTTTAAGCCGGATCGCGAATCCGTTCGCCACTCCACTCAGGTATGGCTTCCAGTCCTTCAGTTCAATCTCGCGGATCAACGCGGCTGTAAATACATCCGTCATGAATTGCCTGGACTTTGCGAACTCCCTCCTTCCAAGGGCCTCGTCAGCCTGGTAGATGAGGATAAGATAAGGAATCCGTTCATCCCCCGATTCTTCCCAGCCCTTTGCGGTTTCACGTGCCTGATCTTCAAGTTCCTTTGCCTCTATTTCATGGAATATATCCGCAAGCAGGTTATAATAAGCCGCCAACCCCTTATATGGCTGTGGATCCAGTTCCGTCATGAATTTTACGAAAATAGTATTGTAGGAGAGGGCACCCTCAAACCGTTCGCGGATCATCTCGCTTTTTATCATGAAATTGAAAAAAGTGATAATCTCCTGGCCTTCCGGTTTATTAAATAAATCAGGCTCTTTCCGAATCAGTGCAAATATTTCCTTGAAATTCCTGTCCCGTATGGTAGCATCATCTGAATAAATCGTTGCGTAGCCCAACATCACCATATCCGAAACTTTGTCTTTTATCGGATATTTGCTTCCGCAGTTTCCGGTCCGGATCACCTCTTCGGCCCACTTCTGGGCTTCCGCATACTTACTGAGTGCAAAACTGTATTTGATGCAGTCGCGGCGGAACCGCATGCATTTTTTATCATAGGGAACCACAAACATAGAGCGCATGTTCAGCCCTTGGATATTGAGGTCAAGGGCTTTCTGGAACTCCTTCTTGTCATAATAATATTGTCCGATATTGGTAAGAACAACCGCAAGTTCGGGATGGCCTTCCGGAAATCCCTGTTCAAAGTATCTCCTGGCCTCTTCATAATAAGGCAGTGCTTCTTCCCTTTTCCCCTTTGCTTCCAGAAGAATACCCTTATCGTTGATAGCATCGGCCAAAGATGCAAAGATCAGTGGGCTCTGTTTTTGCTGGATACGGATAGCCCAGTCATTATAGAAGATTGATTTGTCGATATCCCGTTTTACACAAGTATTATAAAAGACGCACAGTGCGTAAACAACTTCCGCAACTTCGATGCTGTCAGGCCAGACCTCCTCGCGCAGGTGCAGGGATTCCAGATAGAGAGGCTCTGCTGAATCAAATTCACAGAGGTGGCGGTAGAGTTCGGCAAGTATGAGCAGGGCGGATGCCAGTTCTTCCTTGTCGGGATTGGGCATCTCTTTTATTAACTGAACAGCTTTTTGTGCAAAAGGCAAGGCACTCTCATGGAGGCCGATATCACGTAACAGCGCACCAACCCGGGAGGATGCTTTGGCAACCTGACTTAAATCCGGATGTGAAAGTGCATACTTTTCAATTGATTTCTGGTACAACGCTTTCAGTTCAACCTTGTCCATGATAAGCCGCCAGTGCCGCATCCATTCATGTTCTCGACCCTCCTTCATAACGATTTCCAGGATATTCAGATCGGTAAGGATTTCTGTCAGCTGCTCGTACCGGCCTGTAGCGATCAGATGAAAGGGCAGGTACTTCTGCATGTACCGGCTGAATGATCCATTGTTGTTCTTATATTCATCCCAACCCACAGCAGCAAGTTTGGCCTCTCCGTCCATCGGCTCGATATGGTAGTCAAGATTGTTTTTATCGCGAAGCCACTCTGCAAACGAGCGGTGAAAGAATGTATAGGTCTTGTCCGTTTCTCTTAGATACACAGCCAGTGACTTCAGGTATTTCAACAACTGGGTTTCGGAAGAAAGTCCGCTTGCCCTGAACAAAGTCGCCTCATCAACCGGTTCCCGTGCTGCCAGCAAAACGGCAAGGATGCCTGCTACCGGTTGGTATTCATGCTCAGAAACAAAACGGTACTTAAACGCTTTTTCATAAAAGCCGGTCAGTCCCGGAGGAAATTCATCGGGACAGTCAAGATGGAAACTTCCCGTAAGCAAGCCTTCAAGGGCATAGTGGATGTATAGGAAATTACCTTTGCTACGCTGCAGTAATAATCCTACGGCTACTTCCTGTGAGGTTCCTGTGCTGGCCAGCAGCGCCTGCATCGATTTTTCGGAGAACTTCATTTCGAGGAAGACCTTTGCGTCTTCTATGTTGCGTGAATCCTGAGCATTGAATTGCTGTGCACGAAGTCCGGAAAGTTTTTTCAATACAGAAGGATCGTTCCGGGTGGTGGCAATAAAACGCAGCCATTCCGGGAAACGATGAAGATGTGTTTGAAGCAGGTCGACAATTGTTTTTCCTCCTTTTAAAAGAATGGCTTCATCCAGCGCGTCTATTATAATGCATTTTAACCCATCCTCCGGTGGATTCAGCCTTAGTAAAGGGGCAATAATCCCCTGTTCAAGACCGCGGTCAGGATCTTCACGGCATACCTTTTCGTTGAGTGCCTGTTCCACATTTGTCTCTTTAAGCATGGCTTCGTACTCAGGAATCTGGCTTGAGATCATGGCTGCCAGACTCTGGATGAAACAATATGGTTGCAGTGTGGTAGGACTGTCGATCTGGCAACAGTGATAGGCCAGTAAATGACCACCTGGGTTCAGACATATCCATTTTCCCACAAATGCGCTTTTCCCGACCCCCGGATCAGCGGCAATCAGCAGGGCCCTTTCATGGTGAGTTCCCTCCAGCCATTGAATGACTTCCGAGAAAAGCCAGTGGCGGCCAACGAAACACTTACAGCGTTCATCAAGAAAGGGCCTGAAATCCCAGGGCTGCAGTTTTTCCTGGGTCGTACGGTAATGGATTTCATTGTTCAGGGTTGATTCAATTCCTTCCACGACACGCTTAAGACCGTGTTGATATTCTTCTTCATTCTGCTCCCAGGAACAGAGATCCACATAATCGAGGCGGTACAGGACAATCGGAACCCTGCATTTCGAGACCATCACCGGCAAAATCTTTCCGGGATAATCCCGGGCATAGGCCAGTTCATCAAGGCAAACACTGTCATTAACAGAACCATCTATAACGGAGCGCACTGAATGTGGGCTCATCAGTGCGATCACCGCATTGGACTGTTTCAGGTTCTCTTCGATCTCTTCCATGTATGCACTTCCCGCCTTGATCTCATTGCGATCCATCCAGACTTCATAATCAAGTTTCTCAAGATCCAACTTGATCCGAATGGCAACACTCTCAGCATCAGCCCTGCCGTAACTTAAAAATAATTTTGCTTTGCTCATAGTGATCTTTATACATGATTTTGATTGAATTCTTACCGGATGCACCGGTAACACCAGTTAAAATTATATAATATTTTATTCTTCCTGTAAATAAATTCGATTTTCTTTCTTTAATTGATGAATCGTACCAGTGTCTGACTCAAAGTTTTTTACCTTTAGTTTTTCTAAATCAATTCAAATTCCATATGCCATATATCCCTTCCCCCTTGAACTCAAATACGATTCAACTCTCCGGCGATATACTCGAACTGACCGAACTCCTCTCAAAGAACACCCATGAGGTGTGGGCACAGCAGCGAATCCGTGACGGCTGGAAATACGGCCCGGTACGCGATGATGGGAAGAAAGAACATCCGGATCTTATTCCTTATGAAGAACTCCCGGAGGGTGAAAAAGAGTACGACCGCCAAACCGCCATGGAGACGTTGAAGGCGATCGTAGCGCTGGGGTACCGGATTGAAAAATCGTAATCGGGATCAATTTCAAACACCCTCGGGTGCTCCGCACTCCGAGGGGTTTGACTGTAAAACCCGCCGGTGTACGAAATACCCGGCGATAATTTAATCGGATTCGTTTTCAAACACCCTCGGGTGCTTCGCACACCGAGGGGTTTGACGGGAAAACCCGCCGGTGTACGAAGTACCCGGCGGTGTTTAATTGGGTGTTTTATTATTCCTCCATTATGAATGGCCCGATTGCCTTCAATTCCTGTAACTGGCGGTGAAACTCAATAAACTCTGATGCTGAATTAAACCAGCCGATAACCTTATCGCGTTGTAATTTGGTCGGTTTAACCGAAAGGATGGATAAATAGGATGACCATGGGTAATCAGACATTGTTTCACAAAACCCATGGTGAACGGGATTATTATGAATATAAAATACGAGTTGTTTAAAATACCGCTCATTATTAACCATGATTCTTCTGAATGGTGATTCAAACAAACCGCCGGTCCTGTTGTGTTTAGTATTGTATCCTTTGGCATAGGCATTAAACAGATTCCCGAACTGCTGAGTTGGTTGATACTTTTTTCTGCCAGGGTATATGATGCCTTTCTGATTTTCTTTCGGCTCAATAAATCCAATTTCTTCCTCTGAAAGGATACGAATAAGCAAGTGAAAATGGTTTTTCATCAGTACCCAGGCAAAAATTTCTGCCACGGGCGATAAATGCAAATCCATTAATCGTACAAAATGCTCATAGTTAGAAGTATCTCTGAATAGTGATTCTCCATTTATACCCCTGTTATAAATGTGGTAGTAACGATCATATTCGAGAGACGGTGGGTGTTTCATAATTTTTTCAATCCACAAACACCCTCGGATGCTCTGCACACCGAGGGGTTTGACGGTAAAACCCGCCGGTGTACGAAGTACCCGGCGGTGTTTTATTTCCAAATTCTTTTATTCCTCCTCTTCGTCAAACCATTCGTTGATGAGGGTTAAGAAGCCTTTATCCCGGTGATCCGGGATCTCCTTTTCGAGGATTTCCGGTTTATCCTTGTATTTACGCTTATAATAGCTGACCAGTTCAGCCATTTTATTCATCTCTGATTGCGGGATGGAATTCCGGTAGTACTGAAGATAGAATGTGGCGAGGTCATTGGTGATCATCCCGTTTTCAAGCAGGTAATCCACCCCGATCGACCGCGTTCCGCACTCCGTGACATGATAACCCTTATAACCAGGTCCCTGTCTGAACCTTGGCTCCTCATCCAGAAATGAATAATTTGATGTGCCGGTCTGTGCTTCAGACAAAGCAAACTTCATGATCCTTGTGCTCTCATCATTGACCGGAACCACCAGCTTTTCACTGGCAGGCGGTTCGATGAAAAGAAGGAAACGGGTGTTGTCGGTACGGTGCATGGGAAATTGGATTACATAATTTTAATATTCATCTTTTCGAAAATTACAGCCTCGGCCTAAAGCATCCACTCTGTTTCAAACATAAGTCGCAGCCATTCACGATGCTCGTTTTCAAAGAGGGTTTCCGCCTCATCAATATTTTTATTGAGTAAATGTGGATCGGTCTCCTGCTGCATCATACGTTCTCTGATTTCAAGTACTGCATTCCTTTTGCAATGATAAAGGTTGGCACTCCGGTGAGGTTCAAATGCACCAAGCCAGACCCTGGTACTTAACCCAAGAACAGGTATGATTGTTGCCAGTGCAAGAGACCATATTTCAATTGCTTCAAGGAGGTTCCTTAAGTGCTCCATTCCGGATTCATTAAATTGGAGAAGAAACCAACCTGAAATAAAATGAATCAAGACACAAATTGTTGAAGCGATAAATACCGGTAGGCTCAAGTGTCGCCATGGACGTGCTGCCTTTTCATGCTTTTTTGCCTGTTTTTCAAAATAACCAGCCTGGTACATCAATCGTTTATACAGATAGTAAACTGAAAGGGCATTTGTTTCTGTATATGGTTTATCCGAGAAAGGGATCTGTATCCCCGAAATCGTCTTGTATTTAAGTGCCCATGCTTTTACTTCGTCAATTGAAAGAGGTGCTTTCAGTGTTTCCATCTGCTCAGAGATCTTTTGTTTCCAATTTCCCAAATCATCGTCAAACAAGCCACCCCATCCAAGTGATTGAAACTTTAACATCCGCAGACGTTCTGCACGATTTCGTTCTCTCAGCCAGTTCTTGTCCCCTTTTGAACGAATACCGACAGCCACCGCCACAATACCTGCAATTACAGCAACCACTTCAAGGGCAAGAGCTACATTAACAAGAGATGGGATTTGCCGGGCCACTGCCATCTGAATAATTGCAAAGAAGATCGCGCTGGTACCTGTAAAAATTGCAACTTTTGCGAGTTTCCGGTGTCGTGACTGGAATCTCATGGCCTGTTTATCGGCTGTTTTCCACACAGGAAGAACCACTTCCTCAATATATCCCAGTGCATCCTTCAATCGTCCGAAAGGCTGTAAAACCTCATTTTCAGGTCGATCATTCAGGTCAAAATCCCCTTTTCTCATTGGATTGGCGGCCTCACTTTCCAGATGGTTTAGAAGATCTTTTATCATCCTTTATGTTTTTCTAAATGTCCCCTTCGTAATAATAATTAACCATGAAATAAAACAACTTATCCCTTATCCTGTTTCTTTTCCTTTCATATTTCCGGCAAGATTGAAGTGCTGGTGGTTCCATGTTCGTTTTGATACCTTTTTATTTCATCAAGCACTACTTTTGCTTTTTTTGCTACATCCTGATCACTGTTTTTTAACAGCGTTTCCAGGTATGAAAACACCTGCCTTGTGAATACAAAATTTTGAATAATGCTTAACAGGTTATTATCTTTTATAAGTGTTGTTCCTGCTAACTTTTCCGCAAAAAGTGATGGTTCCAGAAGTTGAATTGCATAGAGAGCTCTTAGTTTAGGTCGTAAATAGGAGACCTCCAAAACGCTAACAAGTTGTTCAGCTATCTTATTCGGATCAGATATCCTTTTTTGCCAATATTCCCAATTACCGCCATAATGCAGGGATGCGACCATCATAAAAAGCAATAACTCCTCATCTTCAATTTCAATGGACTTCGGCGTATTCCGAAGCATCGACTTCAGTTCATTGCCAAGACTTTCCAATACAAAATAAGCATAATCATTCTGTGCCCACTTGCCAGCCAACTGATAAAGTTCGCCAAGCGGTGTAAGCGTTTTATACTTTTTCTTCAGTAGACCATTCTCTGGGCATTGTTCTTTTTCAAGCAAACGGCTTACTGTCTGAACTAATCGGATAATGTTCCGTTCAAGAGGGGGTGTTATGGCATCCAACCAGTGGTAAGTTGATGTACACAATTCAAAATCCGCTGAAATAGGATTAACTTCCTCTATTTTGAAAGGAATGATAATTTTTTCATAATGCACACCTCTTTCAATTTCCTTGGGAACCCAAGCAGAACCGTTTGCATTGGAAGAAAAAACAAGAACGATAATAAGACTGTTTTTAATTCCTTCAATAATAGCCTCCGGATATGTTCTTCCCAGCATATCTCTTGGGGCAATCCACACCCGGATCCTGTCTTTTTCAAGGAAACTGCAGATAGCATCAGCTACGAGTTGATCCTTGCATGAATAGCTGATCATCACATCGTGCATGGCATTTTAAATATCTATGAAATAGTGAATACCATCCGGAAAACTCATTGTGAAATCACTTTTTTTTCTTAACAATGGTAAACCCGGTTCCTTCCAACATTTTTGTGTAATTCTGGATTGTACTACGGTCTTTTTTCTTTTGCGTTTGATCTTCTTTATTTTTTATTCCTATATCGAGCTCTGAAAATGCAACCATACAATTGTGCAATTTAAAATAATCGCTACGCTCACCGGGTTTCCATTCTGCCTCCCTCCGGGTTTCCATCCATCCAAGATGCTCTCTTTCCGCCAGTTTATCCAGGGTCTTATCATCTTTAATAAATTCGTCAAAGGCCTTTATACCTTCTTTTGCATCCGCCATTGTCCCCCTGTCGGGAACCATCTCAAAAGTACCTGAGGAAGCAATAATTCCTTTCATTCTTCTGGCAGCTGAAACATTATCAAAACGACCGTCAATTCCAAGTTCTTCATACTGCTTGAAAAAAACGGAATCTTTTACCGCATGTTCCATCCAGCTTTTATGGATGCCGATCGCCAGCTTTTCATATAATAGGTCTTCATTTAAAGCAATCCTTTTCAAAATAGAGTCAAAAGAAGCATAATCAAGGTTCATTTTGAGCATTTCGTCCGAAGGAAGGTCAGATCTCTCTATCGGCTTACCAGGATGGATCGCTAAAGGCTTAAGAATGCGTTCAAGACTTCTTGATCCGTCTGTATAGACATCTACTTCAAGCAGGGCTCTCAACAGCAGCTGATCCATTTGTGAAAGAAGATTCCCTTTCCCAAGGATGGTCCTGATAAACAATGCCCTCCGAACAGGGTAACATACATCTGTTTTGTCTCCTTGCTTTTGCCAGGACTTTCCTTTTTTTACCGGACGCTTGTTGGGACCCAGCACATTTAGATAACATTGTATTCTGCTTAAGAAATCAGGAATTTTCAATTCAGCACTATCCTTCTTTTTTGTATTTTCCACAAAATGCTCCATTGTGTAGGTAACCCCACCTGCAAAAATGAAGATGGCCTTCCCGATCGGATGGGTTTCCTGTGCATCCTGAAATACACCATCCTGCATTGGCGCAAGCATTGTTTTAAGCCATTTGTAATTATCGGTATCGAATTCATCCCAGAAAACAATGGGAAGCTTGCCGTTTAAAACAGCATCCCGTATAGCATGAAATGCTCCGGGAAGTCCCGCTGAATCTCTGAACTGAGATAAGTTAAAGGTCAGAAATTCAGGAACAATATGTGTATTTTTGAATAAACTTTTTGCAAGCGCTTTTACAATAAATGATTTTCCTGCACCCGGAGGTCCAAAAACAGCTATGTTTAATGGCTTGGTCCCTTTTTCAAATGTTACAAAAAATTCAACCTGCTTACGAATATTTCGTAGTCCTTCTATCTCAACCCGATCAAACGTGACAACATCACCCATTTGTAGCAAAGGAGCATATTTGATATTATCCGTGCCATGCACTGCAAGCGACTGAGCCAGCGAAAAGAGGGGCAGACGTTTCTTTTTATTTTTTTGAGGTTTGTTAACATCATAGTTATTTTCCAGGATTGTCCATTCGTGATTTGGCGGATTTGTACCAAGAGATTTCCAATAAGGTGAAGGAATAAAGGCAGAAACATACCGGCGCTTTTCGATCGTTGAATTGAAGGCCCCGGAATGGTCATTATAGATGAAAGGTGGTGCGTAAGAATTAAAAAGACCATTGATCAGAGAACTGTTGACCATGTTGAGCCCGGCTTTCACAGCATCCGTGACATTGAAATCCGAATGAGCATACCAGAGCGAAAAACCAGCCAAAAAAGAACTGCCCAAACCGGTCAAATTGATAATCTTTTCCGCCTTTTGCATTTCCCATTCATTTTCCATTGTTTCAGGATCAAAAACAAGTGTGAATTCAGCGAATTTTTCTTTCGTACCATTGACAATTATAAGTGCACCCGCAGAACCGATTGTAACAATTAAAGTCCCTGATTGCATCAGGGCATTCAAATCCCTATGCTCTGTCAATCCTGTCGTTATATCAAGGGCTGTTTGTTCCCACGATATATCATTGCTGACTTTGATGTTGTAATGTTTTAGTTGTTGAAGGCTGACGATGGTCACCAATTGATCTTTCTTTTCAAGAAGACGGGTCCATAATTCCCCCTTGCACAAAGGTTGCGTGGTTTTAAGGATAATCCTGCACGCTTTCGTAAAATCAGGCCAGGCTTTCGGTGTATTTCTGAAACCAAGATTCGCTTCATCCAAAATCGCTACTGTGTTTGTAAGCTTATTTGTAATAGCAGCGGGCTCAAGCCATTTAATCTTCGAATTGTCAGGTAGATTGCCAAATCCCAATTTTTCTTTTAGTCTGAAATATTCTTTGTTATCCTTGCCAACGCAATCAAGGCTCCATTGCAGGTATGAATCGTGAATCGTGCCCTCTGACATCAATGTTTTAACATCCACATTCATGCCCCAGGCAAGATTTACCATATCCTTCTCCTCTTGTTTGTGCGAATTCAACATGGGAACGACCTTTTCCATCAAACTGAATGTCATATATGCACCACCATGTGTTTTTACAATTGTACTTCCGGTTTTTCCGTCTTCAGAGGCTTCAGATTTCAATCCCTTCAGGATATGATGATCTACGATATAATCACCGGTAACAAGAATGTTCTTTTTCATAGAGCGATTTGATTGTCCATCTTTTGTTTCTCCCGTAAATGTAGAAATCTTTTGATTGTATACAAAGGTTGGGGAAAATTAAATTGACCTGATTGACCTAAAAATTTCCGTCTTCCGGTTTCTTTTCTTTTAAGTCTTAAGTCCGGAGTGTAAGGTGCGAAGTTATTACTCCAGCATCCAGTATCCAGTATCCAGCATCTTTTATTACTTTTGCCCTTTAAACCTCAAAATATGCTACGAACACACACCTGCGGCGAGCTCCGCATCGAAAATAAAGGAATTACGGTTACCCTCTGCGGATGGGTGCAACGGACACGCGAAATGGGAGGCCTCACCTTCATCGACCTGCGCGACCGTTACGGCATCACCCAGCTGGTATTCAACATGGAAACCCACCCGGCCTTGTGCGAAGAGGCCCGGAAGCTGGGAAGGGAGTTTGTGGTATCCGCAACAGGGAGTGTTGCCGAACGAAGCAACAAGAACGCCAAGATGCCTACCGGCGACGTCGAGATCATAGTGGAATCTTTGCAGGTACTGAATGAATCGAAAATCCCGCCCTTTACCGTGGAAGATAATACCGACGGAGGTGAAGAGCTTCGAATGAAATACCGCTACATCGACCTCCGCAGAAGCGCCGTCCGCAAAAATCTGGAGCTCCGCCACCGGATGGGGATCGTTACCCGAAACTACATGAATGAACAGGGCTTCATCGAAGTGGAAACGCCGGTGCTGATCAAGTCGACCCCGGAAGGGGCCCGCGACTTTGTGGTTCCTTCACGGATGAACGAGGGACAGTTTTATGCCCTGCCCCAGTCGCCCCAGACCTTCAAACAGCTGCTGATGGTGGCGGGTTTCGACCGCTATTTCCAGATCGTGCGCTGCTTCCGCGATGAGGACCTGCGTGCCGATCGCCAGCCGGAATTCACCCAGATCGACTGTGAGATGTCTTTCGTCACCCAGGAAGACATTCTGAATACTTTTGAAGGCCTGGCAAAGCACCTGTTTTCAGTGATAAAAAGCATGGAGATTACCGACTTCCCGCGTATGCCTTACGAACAGGCAATGCGTGAATATGGCAACGACAAGCCGGATATCCGGTTTGAGATGAAATTCAACGAGGTGCAGGATCTTGTCCAGGGAAAGAATTTCAAGGTATTTGATGATGCAGAGATCGTGATCGCCATCACTGCCGCCGGCTGTTCCGAATACTCCAGGAAACAGACCGATGAGCTTACCGACTGGGTAAAACGCCCGCAGATCGGCTCTTCGGGATTGATCTACATCAAATACGGAGCCGATGGTTCCCTGAAATCCTCTGTAGATAAATTCTATACGCCCGAAGACCTGAAACTGATCGCCGAACGCTGCCAGGCGAATCCCGGTGACCTGATCCTGGTGCTCTGCGGCAAAACAGAACAGACCCGCAAGGCCATGAGCGAACTGCGTCTCGAAATGGGCCGCCGGCTCGGCCTGATGGACCCGTCTGTCTTCAGACCCCTGTGGGTGGTTGATTTCCCCCTGCTCGAATGGGATGAAGACTCTAAACGCTTCTACGCGAAACATCACCCCTTTACCTCACCTGTTCCGCAGGATATTCCCCTGCTTGATACCGATCCGGGCCAGGTACGTGCCAATGCTTATGACCTTGTGATCAACGGCGTGGAGATCGGCGGCGGTTCTATCCGTATCCATAACAAGGACCTTCAGAAAAAGATGTTCCAGGTGCTGGGATTCACGGAAGAGCTGGCACAGGAACAGTTCGGCTTCCTGATGACAGCGTTTGAATACGGCGCTCCGCCTCATGGCGGCATCGCCTTTGGCTTCGACCGCTGGTGCACGATCTTCGGAGGCGGAGAATCCATCCGCGACTACATCGCCTTCCCGAAAAACAACGCCGGAAGGGATGTCATGATCGATACGCCAGCCAGAATCAGTGAAGAGCAGATGAAGGAGCTGGGGATACGGTTGGGGAAATAGCGAAAATGAAAAAGTTTCTGTTAATCACCGGCATTTTTTTGCTTTTGCTTGCTTCAGTATTAAAAGCAAACAATAACCAGGTCCCGTTCACACTTCAGGACAGGGACAAGATCATTCAGACTGAACAAAAGCTCGATTTTCTGAAATCGGAGATGAATTCACGGTTTGAGGCGGTGGACAGGCGGTTCGAAGCTGTAGATCGACGATTTGACTCCATTGACAAGCGGTTCGACCAGCTGTTCAACTTTCTCTGGGCTATCATCGGTATCTTTACTTCGATGTTTATTGCGACGCTTGGATTTGCATTCTGGGACAGGAAACTCTCCCTCGCCCCTATTAAACGCGATAATGATAAACTCCTGATGGTTTTGCGTGACTTTGCAAAACACCAGCCGAAACTTTCTGAAATCCTGAGGAACGCCGGTCTGCTTTAGTTCTTCTCTTCGAGGTTTTCTTTCAGCATCTTTTTATCTTCTTCTGAAAGATTCTTGCAATTCATCAGGGCTTTGCTGAGCTCCTTTTCGAACTCCTTGTTGAATTTCTTATCAGTAATCTTCCCGGCATATTTTTTATTGAACACCTGGTACGATGCATTCATCTCTTTCTGGATCTTTTCCGATTCAGCCTGCAGCTGGGCGATCTTATCAGGGTCCGGCATGGGCTTTGTGGCCTCCAGCGTCAGTTGCTCCGTGACGCCTTTGCTCCTGCAAATGATATCTGCAATGCCCTCGCTATCCTTTGTAAGTTCATGGTTTCCGCATCCCGAAAGGAAAATGACCGCTGTGAAGATGAAGGGGAGAATGAGGTTTTTCATGTTCCGGGAAGTTGGTGATTTTAAGCAAAGGTAATGAATGTTGGGGAACGGAGGCGGATATCGGAGGGCAGAAGATTGAGGATGGAGCTGACTGCAGACTGCAAACTGAGGACTGAGGACTGCAGACTGAGGACTGAGGACTCCCGACTTTTCTCTATCTTTGCCCCATATGAAACCAATTGAAATAACCGCTCCTGTCGGCTCATGGGAATCGCTGATGGCGGCTATCGATGCCGGGGCCCGCTCGGTCTATTTCGGCATCGGGAAGCTGAACATGCGCTCACGCTCTTCGATCAATTTTACATTGAAAGACCTGGTGAAGATCACCCGGATCTGCAGGAAGAATGAGGTTAAAACCTACCTGACACTAAATACAGTCATTTTTGATGATGAGGTCCGCGAGATGAAAAAGATCGTGGATTCGGCTAAAAAAAACGGCATCGATGCCATCATCGCCTCCGATCATGCGGTCATTCAATATGCCCGTAAGGCAGGAATGCCCGTTCACATGTCAACACAGACCAACATCACCAACCTGGAGTCAGTTAAGTACTGGTCGCAGTTTGCCGATGTGATGGTAACGGCCCGCGAACTCTCCCTTAAACAGGTGGCTGCTATCATCAGGGGCATAAAAAAAGAGAAGATCACCGGCCCGTCGGGCGAACTGATCCGCATCGAGATCTTCGGCCATGGCGCCTTGTGCATGGCGGTATCAGGGAAATGTTACCTCAGCCTGGACCATTACAAGGCTTCCGCCAACCGCGGCGCATGCGTACAGCAATGCCGGCGGCCCTACACTGTCACCGACAAGGAGACAGGCACGGAACTGGAGATCGACAACGAATACATCATGTCGCCAAAAGACCTCTGCACAATCGGGTTCCTCGATAAGATCATGAAGGCGGGTGTTTCAATCCTGAAAATCGAAGGCAGGGGCCGCAGTCCTGAATACGTTAAAACCGTCGTTTCCTGCTACCACGAAGCAGCTGAGGCCGTAGCGGACAAATCCTATGGCGAAGAGAAGATCGGCGCCTGGATGGAACGCCTGGGCACTGTATACAACCGCGGCTTCTGGGATGGCTATTACCTGGGGAGAAAACTCGGTGAATGGACAGGGCAGCATGGTTCCATTGCCTCTCAGCACAAGGAATATGTCGGAAAGATCATGAACTATTTCTCAAGGCTAAAGGTGATGGAGGTGAAAATAGAGACCGGATCGCTTGAGACCGGGGATACGATCTATATCCAGGGTCCCACAACAGGATCCCACGAGATCACAGTGGAGGAGATCCGGGTCGACCTTGTGAGCGTCAAAAAGACCAAAAAGGGCGAAACCTGCTCAATTCCGCTGGAACCCCTGGTCCGCCGGGCCGATAAAGTTTATAAGATCGTTCATGACAATTTTTAACCTCCACACCCACACCCGCTTCAGCGACGGTTCTGACGAACCATTAAAATACGTTGAAGAAGCCATCCGGCAAGGATTTCACACCCTCGGCTTCTCCGATCATGCGCCGGTTCCGTTTGCAAACACGTTCGCTATTCGTGAGGATGAGTTGGGGGCATATTTTGAGGCGATTACTAAACTCAAAAGTACGAAGTACGAGGTACGAAGTACGAAGACGTCATCCCGTATCCCGCATCCCGCATCCGGTATCAGTTTCCTGACCGGCCTCGAGGTCGATTACATTCCCGCCATAACAAAAACCTTTCAATATTACCGTGACAACTTCCCCGTTGATTACCTCATCGGCTCTGTTCACCTGGTGAAAAATGAGGGAACAGACATGCTCTGGTTCATCGACGGCCCGGAGATCGCCATTTACGACCAGGGGCTGAAGGATATTTTTGGCGGCGATGCCAAAGCCGGCGTCACGGCCTATTACCGTCAGATACAGGAGATGATCCAAAATGAAAAACCGGATATCGTGGGGCATCTGGACAAGATCAAAATGTATAACCGCGGAAGGTATTTCTCAGAAGCAGATGCCTGGTATGTGACGCTGGTGGATGATGTCCTGGAGATGATACGGGATGCGGGATGCGTGGTGGAAGTCAATACCAGGGGCATTTACAAGAAGCGCTCAGACACCCTCTTTCCCGGACCGGATATCCTTAAGAAGATCAACAACCTTAACATTCCCATTACCATCACTTCCGATGCCCACAAACCGGCAGAGATCTCGAATTACTTTGCCGAAGCACGAATTCTGCTGAAGGAGATCGGGTTTACCAAACAGGTTATGTTAACTAAATCGGGGTGGGTGGAAGTTGAAATTCTCAAATAACTTGCAACTTGCAATTTGCAACTCGCAATTATAAAGACTGCCGACTGCCGACTGGTGACAGCTTTGAAATCTATTGTTTATATCCGAGCCGTTCCAGCTCTTTTGTAATTTCTGCAGCTGTTTTGAATTTTGCCTTCTTCCTTGTACCGTCTTTCCAGGTACACTCGCAGCCACCATCGAGCTTTTCACTGATCTCTTTTAAAATTGTCAGCTTCTCCTGTTCCTTTGCCTGCATATTGTCAAAGACCAGCGTCCCATAGAGCGTTCCGTTTACATCGTAGTGCTTCTGTTCCCAGGAAACCACCAAGGCAAGTTCTTTAAGCGTATCGCTGTCCGCATTCAGGAAAAACAAGGTATCAATGACCGGGCTGCCCCCCTCGGACCCGATCAGGTCCACAAGGACTTTGGTAAAGTGGTTTTTTTCACCTTCCGCAAACATGATCGCAATGATACGGTGATCGCCCTGCTGCAGGGAGTCCTTTTGTTTCGGGAGTTGAAATTCCTGGTCGTAAAATGCGAAGATCACCGATTTATTATTCCAGGTTGCCGGGATCACCCGGTAAGTAATGACTGAATTATAGGGCTTAAACCGTGATGCAAAATGTTCCGGGGTTTCATCGTTTAACCGCATAACGACCTGTGCGGGCAAAAAGAAAACCATCAGCAGCAGTGACGTTAAAAGGATAATTCGTTTCATAGAGATTACTTCTGTCGGGTGACAGTAAAATTAATAACTATTTCCGGAATCAGTATCTTATTTAGTTCTGCTTAATATCGACTATCCTCTGCCCACTGCCGATTTCTAACTAACAGATGCTGGATGCTGGATACTTGATACCAGATGCTGACTGCGGACTGCTGAATACCGACTGACTGGTCCGGAACTATTGGATCACCAGCTTTTTAGTTTCGATACCGGATTTGGTTTGGATCTTTACAACATAAATACCCCTGGGCAGCATGCTTACATCCATGTTAATACTTGCCTGATTCCTGCAAGTCCTTGTGAGAATCTGTCTGCCGTTAATATCCAGGATGCTTATTGTTTTTTCACCAGGTTCCTTCCTATTATCCGAAATAGTGATCCGGTTTTCTGCGGGATTTGGATAAATTGTTACCGGACTGGCAACTGCAGGTTCTTCAACATTGACAGGGAAACCTCCTCCATTGCCGGATTTCAGGATGAATCCATCCCCGCCAATGATGTATTCTGTATTGACATCCGTTGAGTAAACCCCCAGGAAAAAGCCGGGCGTGGGGGTTGTCAGATGAACCCAACTTGCACCGGCATTCGTGGTTTTTAAAATAGTACCGCTCGAACCTACAACATATCCGGTGTTTTGATCTGCAAAGTGAATCGATTTTAAAGCCTCAGTCGTACCGCTTGGCACTGTAAACCAGCTTAAGCCGGCATCCGTAGTCTTAAAGATTGTTCCGGTACTACTCAGCACAAACCCGGTATTTGGATTGGTAAAATAAACTGCATTTAAATTTTCCGTCCAGCCCAGGGGAATTAAATTCCAGCTTATGCCGCCGTCCGTGGTTTTTAAAATTGTTCCATATTGTCCGACTATGTATGTTGTACTTGCATCTATTGAAAATACTGAATAGAGATCGTCAGTTGTTGGCACATCAGTAATCACATCCCAGTTTAAACCGCCATCCGTAGTCTTGACAACCGTTCCCTGGTTGCCCACTGAAAAACCATTATTGTTGTCTGCAAAAAAGATGGAATAAAACCAGCCGTATGGAAGAATATTTAGTGTCGACATTGTCCAAGTTGCACCGGCATTCGTTGTTTTAAGTATGTTCCCGGCATAGCCCACAGCATAGCCGGTATTTGCATTCAGAAAAAACAAGCCATATACAGAATAAGCGGTTGGCAATGTTAATGGGGTCCAGGTTGTCCCAGCGTTTGTGGTTTTTAAAATAAATCCGCTTGTTAGTATGTCACCATAACTTACAATATCTCCCCCGGAAATATAACCCGTATTGGCATCCGTAAAATGAACAGAAGTCAGACAGGTCGATGTAACCGTTTTTGATTTATCCGTCCAGGTAGCTCCGGCATCGGTACTTTTCAGGATCTCCCCATACACACCTGTAATATATCCTGTGTTTTCATCGGAAAAATGTACTGAATAGAGCCAACTATCCCGGGTTGTTGGCACCCAGGTGGTGCCCCCGTTAAATGTTATCAGGATGGTACTGCTCCAGGAGTTATTGTTATGACCCACAGCATAGCCCATGGTGGAATTCACAAAATAAACTGAAGTGAGCTGGTCAGTTGTTCCGCTCGTCATGGCAGTCCATGTTGTTCCGCCATTCGTGGTTTTTAAGATCGTTCCTGAAGAGCCAACAACAAATCCGGTGTTTATATCCGTAAAATGTACGGAGAATAAACCCTGTTGTGCTGTTCCTGCCAAACTCACACTCCAGGTCGTTCCGCCATCGGTGGTTTTCAGGAAGGTTCCGTAATCTCCTACTGCGTAACCGACGGATTCTTTGACAAAGGAAACAGCATTCAGGTTGTAAAAAGTACCTGCCTGGCAAAGGCTCCATGAACCGCCGCCGTCCGTGGTTTTCAAGATGAAGCCACTCATAAAATTCCCGCCTGCAACAAATCCTGTACTTGCATTTATAAAGTAAACAGAAGTAAGCCCGTAAACAGTTCCGCTGGATAAAGGATACCACGAAGAACCACCATCGTTTGTTTTTAAAATGATACCGTTATTCCCAACCGCGTAGCCTGTATTCGCGTCACTGAAGAAAACGGATGTTAAATTGTAGGTTGTACCACTCGACTCGATGTCCCAGTCTGTCCCGCCGTTGGTTGTTTTTACAATGGTTCCATAATTACCAACAGCATAGCCAATATTGGCATCCGGGAAGAAGACGGAATTTAATGCATTCCCCTGAGGCAATGGGTTTTGCCAGTTCCACTGTGCCATTGCAAAACCGGAAACAACTGACAGACAGATGATGAGTAAGAGTTTTTTCATGGTAGTGGTTTTTAGTACGGGATCAGGTGAAACCTTGTTTGTCGGGCCATGCAGTAATCTTGCTTCAATGATACTATCATTTGATACAATCGAAGATACAATATATTTTTGAGACGATGTACATTTTCCTTTTGCTGACATCTTCTTCACCACAAAGACACGAAGGCACTGTTGCAGTTGCCGTATATTGACTGGTTGGTTTGTAACAACTCTGCTAAGCGACATTGGAAATGCTCAACATTGGAAATGCAACCGTGTCTTCGTGTCTCCGTGGTGAAGAACTCTTTGGTGCATACCTGCATTCATCTCAACAAGGCCGGCAGCAATTTGTTTAGCCATGCCAATTCCTTCCAGGGCGCTTTTCATTTGTTCATACGGAATAACAACCCAATTAAGGTCCGGCATCCCGATCGTTGCACCTAAGATTCCTGCAATTTAGTTGCAGGTGAGTCCGACGCTTGCAACGTACCGCACTTTTTTGATTGTTACATCCTTATTAACTGCTTAATTTCTTAAATGAAAGATTAATTAAATTTAATAAAGGACCTGTCATAAATGTGGTGAATAGAGCCATTAACACCATGATTGCAAAAATTTCCGGTCCTAAAATGCCTAAGTCATACCCGATATTCAGAACGATCAGTTCCATGAGTCCCCGGGTGTTCATCAAGGCACCTAAAGAGAGCGATTCTTTCCATGTTCGGCCGATTATTTTGGCTGTAACGGCACTCCCCATCAATTTACCGATAATGGCAGCACTTATGATCAAAATACAAAACACCCATAAATGACCCTCATTTAATAAGCCGATCTGGGTACGAAGTCCGGTAAATGCAAAAAATATCGGCAGCAATAATATCGTACTAACATCTTCAATTTTATCCGTCAGTATTTCTTTGAACCGTGTATTATTGGGCATAACAACCCCGGCAATGAAAGATCCAAATAAGGCATGGATTCCAATAATTTCTGTATAATAGGCTGATAATAAAAGAAGAAAGAATGAAATGCCAATTGCTGTTTTATTGATTGTATTCTTATTTATTCGTTTATCACTTATTTTTTGAAGCCATGGTTTGATCAGATAAAGCATAAAAACAATGTAAGCAACCGCAAGTCCAATGGTAAATAGTGCACTGGTTATACTTCCCGCTTTTACTATAGCAATTACAGCCGCAAGGAGGCACCAAGCGGTAACATCGTCAGCTGCGGCACAGGTTATTGCAAGAACGCCCAGGGATGTTTTGGTGAGATTGCGTTCTTTAATAATTCTGGCCAAAACAGGGAATGCGGTGATACTCATTGCAATACCGATAAATAAAGCAAAAGAAAGGAAGTTTACATCTTTAGGTGCTAATTCCTGAAAAATAAAATAGGAGACACAAGTACCCAGGAAAAAAGGAAAAACGATACTGACCTGGCTTATGATCAACGCATCATGGGTTTTGCTTTTTAATTTACTTAAGTCCAGCTCCATTCCTACGACAAACATAAAAAACGCTAATCCGATCTGACTTAGAAACTGAAGTGAGACAAATGAATTGTGAGGAAAAATCAGGGCAAACAGGTCAGGAAATAACCATCCCAGGATAGACGGCCCCAGGAAGATACCGGCAACAATTTCTCCTATAACCGTCTGTTGTCCTAATTTACTGAAAATAAAACCAAATATCCTGGAGGTAACAAGAATGACGATTACCTGCAACAGCAATATGCTCAGGGGATACTTAATATTGTTTAAAAGCTGATCAAGGATATTCTCATGCGCATTAATGACGACCGGTTTTACTTTATCTACTACCGGAATACTCTGATTCGTTGAATAATTCGGAGACTGACGAACAATAAATTCCCCTTTCTCAATAACGTACCACGAAAGAGAAGTAAAAACTCCGATCAATAATAAGTAAGTCAGGATCTTCTTCATTGTTCAGCTATCAGGAAGGATTCTTCTGTCATTTAATTATAGTAAAATTAATAACTATTTACGAAATCATGCTTTCTCATTTTATAGAAAGGCTGGATGCCGGATGCCGGATGATTCTGCTAACCAACGTCTGACCTGTGCAAACTGGAAATTACTAACTACCGGATGCTGGATGATCTCTGCTAACTATCGGCTGCCGACTGCTGACTGCCGACTGCTGACTGCCGACTGCTGACTAACAGATGCTGGATGCTGGATAAGAGAAAAATCGCAAATCACAAATCGCAAATCACAAATCCCTTACCAGGGACTTTCACTCGTTTCCGGGTTGTTGTCGTAGCTGATGAATCTGCCGGTCGGGCCCGTTTCATCCAGAACTGCATATTGAACGATATCGCGGGCCGCGGTGGGGACGTCTTTTGGACCCTGGTGGTTATTAAAATCAGTGTCAGTATAACCCGGATCAACGGCATTCACTTTAAACGGAGTATTCTTCAGTTCAAAAGCCAGAACAACCGTATAAGCGTTCAGCGCTGTTTTTGAGGGTCCGTAAGCGGCCGATTTAAAATGATAGATACCCGATGAGGGATCGCTGTGTAATGTGAGGGAAGCCAGACCCGATGTTACATTTACAATGCGCGGTGCATCTGATTTTTTAAGCAGGTCCATGAAGGTTTGAGTTACATTGATAGTGCCAAAAAAATTAGTGTCAAACACCTTCCGGAACGTATCGAGACTGGTAGCAGCCGGCTGCGGAAAACCGCCACTGATACCGGCGTTGTTTATGAGGACATCCAGCTGTGTGATTTTTTTTCCCAGCTCCTGCCGGGCAGATGCCACTGAAGCAGCATCACTGATGTCAATTACCAAAGGCTCTACATTGACAAGACCTTCATTATTCAATTGTTTCGCGGCCTCCTGCCCTTTTTTAAGGTCACGGCAGCCCATATATACAAAATATCCCAGTTTCGCCATCTGGCGGGCGGTTTCAAAACCGATACTGCGGTTTGCTCCTGTTATTAATACTGTTTTCATTTATTGTCTGTTTATTTGTTTTATTCATTTATTATTTCAGGGGTGCATTTCAAATTCAACCCAGATTATTGTATCCTTTTTAACAAACCGATCGCCTTCTCTATCTCATTCGTAAACACCGCCACCCCGTGCCGGTTGCTCTCATAGATAAAGTCATGAAGGCTCTTGCTTTCAATATTTTCAAAATTACCCAGCACGATCAGCCTCTTTTTGTAATTGGAGAGCTTCTGAAGGAGTTCCCCGGCCAGGCCCGACCTGAGATCAAAAAAAGAGGGGTCGAGACACTCCTTTTTCAATGCGATGGTATCGCTTTCTGTTGAAAACAGGAGATCAAGAAATGATCCGGGATCGCGGATTACAGGGGTATCGCTGCCGAACAGGGTGATTGAGCCTTTTGGGGTTTCTATTATTTCCATTTCCTCAAATTATATGATCCGCCGAATCAGGTCAATGATGCCGATTCCTTCAAATTTCATAAATTATTGTTTTGTTGTAATTTTTGTCCCGCAAGAGGAACAAAACGGCAAATGAGCAAAATTTCTATTTCCGCAATTCGAACAGTTCGTAAATAATTCAAGTCCGCAGTGGCGGCAGAAATTTGTTACAAGTTTATTCATCTCACTTTCCGGGTTCTTTGCTCCTGGGAATTCCCATTTTTTCATGATGAAATCCTTTCCGCAGGAAGGACAAAAATGATTTTCAAGTGCCTTTTCAGCAACTTCCGTCTGAACATTTTTTGCTCTTTCCTGAGTTGACACTTTCAATTCAGCTTGTTTCTTCTCAATAAATTTCCGGATTGTTTTAATAGCATAATATCCAAGTCCTGCGGATAATATCACGCCAACTGAATAACGGACATAACCACCATAACTTGGAAGATACGGAACGAGTCCGAAGAAAAATGCGTAAAGCGAAAAAAGAGTAAAGCCGAAATAGAGTGGCCAGAATTTGTGGTGTCTTTTACGAACAAAAAAGAAAATGCCCAATGCTAATATTGGTGCTACAAAAAGCAACCGAAATAAAAAAACCTTCAGGTCATACCATCTTAATTCCTTATCAAATTTTGTCTCTGCTTTCGATATTTCTCTATCAATTAATTTTTGAGTCCCCTGCAATTTATTATCTGCTTCATCAATTTTAGCCTGTAGGGAGTTAAGCTGTGTCCGCCAATCCTGCTCGACACTATAAAATTCGTCTAACCTCCTTGCTCTGTCAATAACTTCCTGGTCTTTATCCGGTGATCCTAATGTTTTTCTTGTTTGCAACCAATTGTCAAAAGACTGCTTTTCGTTTTTGTAGTTTTCCTTCGCCGTCGAAATTGTTTTTTCAATCGTCGTTTTCTTAGTGTTGAGATTTTCAATATACAGCTGTTGTGTGTTCTTGTCCTGGTCAAGATTGGACATCACACTTTTATTTTCAAAGTCTTTAGATTCTGGCCTGAGTGCAATACTGTCCAGGTTGTCAATGACTTTATTGGATAACAGAATAAGAAACAAACAGAGAATTATCGAGATAGAATAATAAACAATTCGTGATGTCCGTTCCAGTTTTTTACTGTTTAGTTCCATTTTATTAAGATTTACATATTTTCATTTCCGTCTCATAAATATACGATG
>Ga0118677_10000359_pt1 | contig 100380 bp, 68 predicted proteins | sample AliMusrvi5mmetaG_FD_86154 | JGI IMG/M metagenome (GOLD analysis project Ga0118677, IMG submission 86154) | reverse complement strand
AATATTTTGTTAGCCCCAGGTAGAGACGCACGGTTACGTAGAGACGCACGGCCGTGCGTCTCTACAATACGAACATATATCCCAACATCGCAGGCGAAACCTGGATAATGATTTACAGGATAATGGGATATTTGTAATCGGGTGTGAATACCAATCAATATTTTTTTTACCACCATATATCCCAACATCGCAGGCGCTACCTGTATCATGATTTACAGTACGATGGTATCGGGGTAATCGGGTGTGAATACCTATCAATATTTTGTTAGCCCCAGGTAGAGACGCACGGTTACGTAGAGACGCACGGCCGTGCGTCTCTACAATACGAACATATATCCCAACATCGCAGGCGAAACCTGGATAATGATTTACAGGATGATGGAATATTTGTAATCGGGTGTGAATACCAATCAATATTTTTTTTACCACCATATATCCCAACATCGCAGGCGAAACCTGGATCATGATTTACAGGATGATGGAATATTTGTAATCGGGTGTGAATACCTATCAATATTTTGTTAGCACCATATATCCCAACAATGCAGGCGCTACCTGGTTCATGATTTATAGGATGATGGGATCGGGGTAATCGGGATAATTGGGGAACTTAGAGTGAGATTTTTGTGTTTTAAATTTGGAGTTTTTTAGGTTTACTTTAATAAAAAAACCTCCGCAGCTTGAAGAGCAATGAATGAAGGGTTGTTTGAGGTTTTCCGTAAGGAAAACAGTTCAATTGCATAAATTCTGGAATGACTGGATTCAATCATACGATCAGTTGAATATTTTTCCAACAACTGGAATCTGTCTGATCAGCCATGATACAAGCAATGATGTCACTACAACGATGAAAGCAATGATAAAGAATTTGGGAATTATTCCGGGATGGATATCTTTGGTAAGAATTGAAAGCCCGATTAATACGGGAGCATGAAAAACATATACCCCAAAAGTATTTTCCGAAAGGAATTTCATCGTTTTATTTTGAGAATTCCACTTTGCTTTCGAAATTCCAATTAAGGCTATTATAAAAGAGACGCAGAAAAACGATTCCCAGAGGGCATAAAAAAATGCACCCGCATTAAATCCTCCAAGCATCAGCATTTTTCCTTCCATCACTTTCCCAAAGAATCCGGCGATGAACCATAAAGGAATCCCGATTCCAAAGGCAATATAAAGCCATTTTTTACCTTGCTGCAAGGTGATCTGATCCGTAATATTGATTCGCTGTGCCTGGGTACCCAAATAGAAGAACACAATGTATGCTGCAAAATAGCAAAACTGGAAGTTATAGAATGAAGTACCGATAGGTGCGACAAGGCGGAAACTAAATGCGAGCAAAGTAATCAACCCAATCATTGCAATAATTTTGGTATTCGAAAGCGCAATGTTTCTTTTCGCTGAAGGAAGGTATTTATGTACAACCGCATATAGTACAGAGAAAATCAAAAGGGCAAAAGCAAACCAGAGAGGGCCTGTACGACCAAGGAAATCAAGATTGTGAAAGCCTTTCATTGTAAACTCCGCAATATTCAATTGAGGATACACCATCTTAACACAGATAGGATGGATAATGAAGATGTAAATCAATACAGGGATTCCAAGACGTTTTAAGCGGTCGAGAATAAAAGTCCTTGTCCCTTTTCGTTCGAGTGAGGCAGGTATAAAATAGCCCGAAACAAAGAAGAAAAGCGACATGCTGAAAGCTTGTGCATGCGACTGGAAAAGAAAGAAGAATAGTTTTTCGCGGTCACTAAGCGGCAAAGGTTCGTTATAATACCAGCTTCCAATGCAACTGTAGGTTACAGCGCTGTGGATCAATACCACTATTACAATACAAAATACCCTTAAATTGTCGATATAAGATAATCTGGCCGACATAATAGATTCTTTTAGGTTATAAACAATAGCTATTTGTCGTTTAAAACGCTAAAATGTTACAATTTCATACACAAAAAACATCCGATTTATTTTCGGATTGTAAATTCAAAGTTTGCACCTTTTCCAATTTCGGAAGATAAACTGATCGTTCCTCCTAATCCTTCGACCAGCGATTTCACGGTTGCCAGTCCTATTCCGTTTCCCTTGTCACCAGTCCTGTCGGCAGTTGAAGCTGTCTCAAAAATCCGGAATATTCGTTGCTGGTTTTCCTTTTTAATACCCGGACCGTTATCTACGATATTGAATTTTACAAAGTCCTTAATGTCTTCAATTTTTAATGAGATAATGATCTCACTTTTATCGTTGTATTTGATGCCATTTACCAATAAGTTGATCAGTATTTGCTCAATTGCCACTTTATTGGTGAAGACGATCAGATTGGCTTCATCATGAATGTCAAATTTCACTTCCTTGTTTGGATCGATTAGTAAAATCAAATTGGTTACAACCTTTTTCAGATTGATCAGCTCTTTATTTTCCTCAAGTAATTTAGTGTTTCTGCTATATTCTAATATTCCTTCAATAAAATGGGTGAGATTAGTCGCTGAGGTGTAAATCAGTTTTATCAATTCCTGGCCATCAGCGTCTAATTGGTGCGAATACGTGTTTTCAACCAAATCGGCAAGCATCACGATTGTGGCAAGTGGTGATTTGATATCATGGGCTGCAATACTGGCAAATTTCTCTAATGCCTCGTTTTGAGCTTCCATTTCGTATATTTTGGATTCCAACTCCATTGATTTTTTGCGCAATTCAAATAAACTCATAATTTGATTTGCCAATGCTTTCAATGTTTTAAGCTGAAATTCATCGAGACTATTGGGTTGATTATCGATCACGCAAAGTGTCCCTAAAGCAAATCCTTCCTTATCGACCAATGGTACGCCTGCATAAAAAATAACATGAGGTTCATTAACCACAAGAGGATTATCGTGAAAGCGTTCATCTTTTTCGGCGTTTGGAACGATTAAGATATTATTCTTATCATTTATTGCATGGGCGCAAAAAGCCAAATCCCTGGGCGTTTCTGTTGCATTTAGTCCCTGATTCGATTTAAACCATTGTCTTTTATCATCAATAAGTGAAATGAGCGAGATAGGAGTCTTACATATTTGTGAAGCTAAAAAAGTAATATCGTCATATTCTTTCTCAGGCATTGTATCTAAAATTGAATAATCCCTTAGAGCGCCTAACCTGTTAACCTCGTCTTCGGGAGTCCTTGGTATGATCATATTACAGAATTTACCGTATTTTATTTTTCTATCAATGGCAATAATGGATGCAACAGATTTCAATACTACAAATAACCTTTCAAATTGCAAATTGTTTTGATAAAAAAAATGAGGTGTAACGCACATTACACCTCAGGCAAACAAACGCAGTACTTATTTTTATCTCACCAACTGTAACTTTAAATCTATTTCATTGAGTTCTAAACAACATTCAATATTACCATATGCCTGAAGTCTTTTTAAGGCCTCGATAATTGAATCATCGGTAAACTTTACAGATTCTTCACCATACCTTCTTGCATTTAACTCTCTCTTCAATTTTTCGAAATTGAAAATAGTTTCGTTGTCAAAATCTGATTCCAGATTGTACAACGTTGTAAATACATCATAGTCATCATTATTCCAATACGAAGGCGAATTAATTTTTTTGTTGATTTTGAAAGTGCCTTCCAGGTTATGTTTGAAACATTCCCATTCTTTCTTTTTCTCAAGCGTCGTTTCGTTTGTCATGTTGGTAGTTTTTTAATTAGTGAATTAAAGATTCAAAGATTCGATTTTCATCTAAAACTTATCAAAGTTATAATAAAAATTTGTGAAAAAACGATTACAATAGAACATTTTTTTCAGGTTTTAAGAAAATATAATTGTGTGACTTTTCTGAATTTTCAATAACTTTACTCATTGAACTTTAAACTCTAAACACGCTGAAATTATGGGTAAATCATATGGTTTGATGTTAGTTTTTCTGTCGCTTTTTATTGGGGAAACTTCATTTTCACAAGATACTTTGCCGGTCAGAGGATTTTGCATTGGCGCTCCGCATTCGACTGAAGTTGATGCTTTTGTCAAATTTATTGCTGAAGAATTGGTTCCAAGAAATGTGAATACACTGATTCTAAGGATCGATTATAATTACCAGTTCGAAAGCCATCCTGAATTGCGCGATGAATTGGCGCTAACCAAAGCCGAAGTAAAGAAGATGGTTGATGTCTGCCATCAAAATAAGATCCGGATTATTCCGCAAATTAACCTGCTTGGACATCAGTCTTGGGCCGATAAGCTGACTAATCTGCTACGTGTTTACCCTGAGTTCGACGAAACCCCAAAGGTGGAGATGCCAAAAAAATACAAATGGCCTAACGATGATTCGCTTTATTGCAAGAGTTATTGCCCGCTTCATCCCGAACTGCATAAAATTGTCTTTGCTTTGATAGATGAGATTTGTGAGGTATTTGAGACAGATGCTTTCCATGCCGGTATGGATGAGGTTTTTTATATTGGCGATGCAAAATGTCCTCGGTGTGGTGGTAAAGATAAAGCCGAATTGTTTGCTGGCGAAGTGAACCTGATACGCAACCATCTTGCCCTGAAAAACCGCCAGTTATGGATATGGGGTGACCGGCTTCTTGATGGAAAAACCACGGGGATGGGGATGTGGGAAGCAAGTGAAAATAATACCTTTCGCGCAATTGATTTGATCGCCAAAGATGTGATGATTTGTGACTGGCATTACGAACGACCTGATCAGTCGGCAGTGTACTTTGCAACCAAAGGACTAAACGTGATCACCTGTCCATGGAGAATGCCCGATATAGCGGTCAGACAAACACAGGATATGTTTCGGTACAGGACTTCAGTCACACCTGAAATGAAGGATCGTTTTCAGGGAATGATGCAAACTGTATGGTCGGGTGCCGGCCAATTTATGGATGAGTTCTATGGCCGGAAAACAAATAGTAAAGACGGTGCGCACACTCCATCCAATTGTTTTAAAGCAATGTTTGTGGAGATTCAGAAGCATAATGAAAAATGAACCCACCAACTGCTACTTACCAGATTTTAAATATTCAATACTTATCAAACGATGACCATCTCGCAAAACCGCATCTTTTCTATAGATGTTTTTAGGGCAATCACCATGTTGCTGATGATTTTTGTTAACGATTTATGGTCTTTAACTGGTGTCCCGCTCTGGCTCGAACATGCACAAGCAGATCAGGATTTCCTGGGGTTTTCGGATATCGTATTTCCATGTTTCCTGTTTATCGTTGGGATGTCGATACCTTATGCAATGCGTAACCGGCTCGCGAATGGGGAGAGCTATCCTCAGGTTCTGCTTCATATCTTGCTTCGCTCATTGGCACTGCTTGTGATGGGAGTTTTCACTGTCAATATTAATCATTTGAATGTTGAAGCTTCAGGCTTAAGCCGCGAATGGTTTCAAATATTAATGGTTACCGGATTCTTCCTCGTATGGAATGTATATCCCAAAACGGAAGACTGGAAAAAATACCTTTTCATCGGGTTGCAAGTGGCAGGCGTGATCCTGCTTATTTTGCTGTTTTTCTTTTTCAAGGGAGGAAAGGATGGAACAGGACTAATGACCCCGCAATGGTGGGGTATTCTCGGGCTTATCGGCTGGACTTACCTGATCTCGGCACCGATTTACCTGTTCGCGCGCAAATCTCCCGCATTGTTGCTATTATTTTGGTTATTATTTACATTGCTGAATATTGCGGATCATGCCAAATGGTTCCATACTCCAATTCCAGGCGGCGGCGCGTTCCAGGGATTTGCTTTTGCAGGAATGGCAGCCAGCCTGTTGACCGATCGGGCTAATTCAGTCGAAAAACGTCGGAAGTTACCGCTGCTTTACATTGGTATCGGAATTGCGTTGATGTTGATCGGTTTTGCATTGCGCAACTTTTTCATCATTTCCAAGATTCAGGCAACACCTACCTGGGTTTTTCTGTGCAACGCAATTGCTTTTGGTTTTTTTGCATTAATCTATTTTGTTGTCGATCTGAAAGGGAAAGGCAAGTGGTTTAACCTGATCAAACCTGCTGGAACAAGTACCCTAACCTGCTATCTTATTCCTTATGTCTATTACAGTGTTGCCACTTTTGCCTTTACACTTCCGCTGTTTCTGAAAACAGGTGTGGTGGGTTTGTTAAAATCATTTGTATATGCGATGATCATTATTGGGATTACTGCTCTTTTAGGTAAAATGAAGATTAAGCTGAAGATTTAGGATATAAATAATGGTTAAAATTTAATGTTATATTTATTTGCTAAATTATTCAACACATGCAATCGTTGTTCTTTGAGATACTGAATACTGATGCAGGCATCAAAACTCAGCCATTGATATTTTTAAAATTTAACCGTAGGAACGTAGGAACCGTAGGATATGTATGGAGTTTCCTCATATTTAGTTTCTTACGTTCCTATTTTTCCTGCGATTTTCCTACTTTTCCTACGTTCCTACGATCCTACGCCCTTATTTCTATTTTTAATTCCGAATGTTTTGAATCAGATGCGTAACTTTGGACAAAAATGAATTGGGCCGATGGTTCTTATACAAAATTTATTTATTCTCATTGCTTATACCAGGATTAACAAACTTAGTAACCGCTATTCACAAGGTTTATTTTTATGTCTAAAATCCAATTGATTACAAAAATATTTTGTGCCATATTTGTTTTTTTATTCTTATTCAGTTGTAATTCACAACCATCTGGTAGTATAATTAATTTTGATAAGAAGGCTGTCCTTGATCCCGATTATTCCGATGTTACAATACCGCCTAATATTGCCCCTCTGAACTTCAATATTAAAGAAGCCGGATCATCCTATTACGTAAAATTTTCATCCCCGGCAGGAACTGAAATTGAAGTTAATTCGAACGATGGAAGTATCCGCATTCCGGAAAAAAAGTGGAAGAAATTGCTGAAAAATAGTACAGGTAAGGATATTAAAATTGACATTTATACTCAGGATAAGGATGGTCACTGGTCAAAATTTCCGACCATTACCAATAAGATCGCATCCGAATCCATTGATCCCTTTTTATATTACCGTATTGTATATCCGGGTTATGAAAGTTGGACAGAACTGAGCATTAACCGGCGTAATCTTGAAAGCTTCGAAACGAAGTCGCTCATCGAAAACAGTGTTGTCGATGAGAATTGTGTGAATTGTCACTCATTTAACAATGGAAAAACGGATGATTTTATTTTTCATATGAGGGGAACAATGGGTGGAACTTATTTTTATTCGGGTGGAGAATTCAAAAAGATAAACCTTAAAACCAAAGAGATGAAAAATGGCGCAGTTTATCCGCGCTGGCATCCTTCAGGTAAATTTGTTGCCTTTTCATCCAATAAAATCACACAGCGTTTTCACGCTGCAGATAACAAGAAGGTTGAAGTTACTGATCTCGAATCGTCGCTTGTTCTTTATGATGTGGTGAAAAATGAGATCATGGATATTCAATTGACTAACCGGGAAAAATTTATGGATACCTATCCCGAATGGTCACCTGACGGTAAGTATCTCTATTTTTGCAGGGCTGTTCAGATTGGAAAAGACTATGATTATAAGCAGATAAAATACAATCTATGCCGTGCTTTATTTAATGCCGCTACACGTACTTTTGGTGAGGTTGAAACGGTATTTGATGCAGTTCAGATAAACAAAAGTATCTCTTTCCCAAGGATCTCGCCGGAAGGACGGTTTCTCATTGTGACGATAGCTGATTACGGTTGTTTTCCGATATGGCATAAGGAGGCCGATCTATATTCTGTTGATCTTGAAAATTTCAAGGCAGTCCGGCTCGATCTGAACAGTGATTTTACTGACAGTTATCATTCGTGGTCATCGAATGGTAAATGGTTAGTATTTAGTAGTAAGAGGGGAGATGGGTTGACAGCAAGACCATACATTGCATACATTGATAAGAATGGTCTTTCAAATAAACCATTTATTCTTCCGCAAGAAGACCCCGGGTTTTATCAGCAATTTTTAAAGAGCTTTAATATTCCTGAATTCTCAACAGTTGAAATCAAACTAAATCCTGGAGAGATCCGAAAATTGGCTGAAACTGTTGCAATTTCGGCCAAATGGTCTAAGAATTAATTTTTTAATTAGCTATTCATGCAATCGAAACTAAATAAAATTACGGCGAAAAATGAGCTTTTATTTTCTGTACTTCCGTACCTGATATTTTTTGCAGGTTCGTTCATCTATTTTGGATTTTTTGTCGATTACATTTTCTTTTACCAGGAAAAATCTGCTCTCTTTATTTCATCATTCGATTTCCTTGTCGAAAATCTTCATCAACCCGGGGGGATTCTTTTATACCTTGGGAAATTCTTTTCAACATTTTTTTATTACCCGCTTGCCGGCGCTATGATCGTTTCGGCTGTTCTCACGCTGATTATTTTAACAATCTCAAAAATCATCAATTTTTTAACAGGTAAATCCGGTACTGTTTTCCCTTTTACAATCGGAATAATTTTTTTCTATTTGCAAACTGATTACCGTTTCCTGCTTATTAATAGCCTTGGAGTACTTCTTCAGTTGGCTTTTTTCTATTTGGCAGTGAGGTATATAATGTTGTTAAGAGGTTGGATGCCTGTTATATTTACACCTTTCTTGTACTTTGTTACCGGAGGTTTTGTATGGCTTTATTGCTTAATGCTGGCATGCTATTTGGTTTTTAATAAAGAGAATAGGGGATGGGTCAAAATTGCCATATTAGTGACATTAATGCTGATCACACTTTATATATCAAAACAATTCCTCTTTTTTCAAACTGAAAAGACGCTTTTGACATTCCCATTTTCAGCGTTAAACACCGGATCCCAATCGTTGCTCTTCCTGGTTGTTTCAGTTATTCTTTCAATTTTGCCACTACTTGCCGGAATTAAGTTCAGAATGCCCGATAAAATAGGCGTTTCTGGTCTTGTGATAGATCTTATTACAACAACGATACTTGCTATTTCACTTTTTATCATTGGATTCCAGCGATTTGATTTGAAAATGAAACAATACTTCCATGTTGAGAAATTGTTTTATCAGCATAAATTTGATGAACTAATTGCTTACAATACGGCAAATCCTTCTTCAAATTCGTTGACAATCTTTCTGAATAATATTGCTCTTTGTGAATCGGGTCAGCTAAACGATTTGCTGTTCCATTTCAGGCAAAGTCCCGACGGCAAAACGCTGTTTTTGAAATGGGAGATGGTAGAAGAAGTACTCAAACGCGGTGGATATTTTTATTACACTATCGGTATGGTGAATGAAGCGCACCGTTGGGCTTTCGAGAATATGGTGATGAAAGGACAATCACCTGAAGGATTAAAAATGTTGATCAGAACTGAATTGATTAATGGCAATTATAAGATGGCATCGAAGTATATTGCACTACTAAAGAATACCTTATTTTATAATCATGAAGCCGTGGCATTTGAAAAATTGTTGTTCGATGATAATGCAATAAATGCGGACAAGGAGCTTGGCGAAAAAAGGCATAACAGGATAGAAACTGATTTTTTTTCAATCACTGATGACCCATTTGGAAATATCGACAGAAGTCTTGCCTCCGATTCACTGAATAAAATGGCATTCGAATATAAACTGGCATTTATGTTATTGAAGAAAGACTACAAAGCAATCGCACATGAACTTCCTAACTTTGAACGTTTTGGATTTAAAAAATTGCCATTAAATATAGAAGAGGTTGCTGTTGCGCTTCCGTCATTGAAAATGGGAAAATTACCTGACCTTGGGCCTATCACTATAAACAAAAATACAGAACAGCAATGGCGGCAGTATCTCGCTATATTTAAGCAATATGGAAACAATGCTAATGCGGCAGAACCTGAGTTAAAAAGGCAATTTGGAAATACCTTTTGGTATTATGTCTTCTATCGTTAGCTCTTTTTGTAAGTTTTCGATTTATAATAAGATGACACTGGTAGAAATCATTTCTTCTTATTTAGGCTTATCATTTACTCCAATCGTTTTATATAAGTCAATCCGGACATGCCCCAAGTCAATCTGACGACCAGAAAATCAATCCGGACGGGTTCCTGGTCAATGCGAACGATCAGAAAGTTATTCAGAACCAGATTCCTTATTTCACAATAAAAAGAAAACCCCTCCGTTTTGCAGAGGGGTTTAATAATCCTAAATTCAGATTTTATTAATAACCTGGATTCTGTACAAGTAACGTATTTTTGTTCATCTCATCACGCATAATCGGGAAGAAATACATTTTATTCAGCCATGCTCTGCCATCTCCAGGAGTATTTATTTTTGTGATAACAGGAGTGCCCCAGGTAGTACCATCGGGCTGACGATAGGAGGCAACAGATGAATTGGATGTGACATATTTAACATCTACTCCTGAAGTCTGATGATAGGCTACCGAACCAATCAACCAACGACGAACGTCAAAGAAGCGTTGATCTTCGAAGGCAAATTCAATGCGGCGTTCGTGACGGCAAGCCTGACGTAATGCATCACCTGTTAAGGAAGATGATAATGCAGGTTGGCCTGCACGGGCACGGATCATATTAATATAGGTGCGTGCTTCAGCATCCTGTCCCAATTCAATACAAGCTTCTGCATAGTTAAGGATAACTTCACCATACCTGATGTGCTTAAACGGAACATCCTGTTTGACATACTGGGGATCTACAGATGTATCAACCCATTTGCGCAGATAATAGCCGGTTTTACCGCCATTCCAGTTTTCGATGGGTCCTTCACGCGTATCCAATCCTGGTTTAATCATATTACCCGCCTGATCGTACACATGTCCAACCTGAATTTTGCTGTATGGATCCATTTGTAATGCATCACTCGGACGTTTTCTCCATTGTACACCTTCGTATAGAACAGAAGCATAAAAACGGGCTTCGCGTTTGACGTATGGATTTGCTTTTTCAGCAGGATTGCTCCAGTTGAATGCGCTACCATCTTTCATCTCATATTCGTCAACGAGTTCGCCAAGTGGTGTGTTATTTCCCCAGTTGTGGTATCCGTTTGGCCCGCAATATAACGCAGGATTATAACCTTGCCAGTCTTCATCTGTTTTTGGAGTAAAGAACTGTAAAAGGATATCTTCGCTTGTTCCTTTGGACGTAAATAATTCAACGAAATTCTGTGCAACAGAATCGGTAGCAGCAGGAGCGGCTTTGTACAGGCTGTATTTATTCAAATCGATTACAGCTTTTGCTGCAGTTTTTGCAGCGGTCCAGCGTGCAGTTGCATCACCGGTTGTATAGCCTAATAGCTCAGGTTTTGCAAATCCTGCAATTACTGCGGTGTTTTTTGCTGAATTGTGCAAATCACTTGCGGCATAGAGTAATACTCGTGCTTTAAGTGCAAGTGCAGCCCCTTTCGAAACGCGGCCGTCAACAGGATAAGTATCCGGCAAATTCATAGCAGCTGAATCGACCTGACCAACAACATATTTGATACATTCATCATATGTATTACGTGCAGCTGTAAATTCGTCAGTTAATGTGTAAGCTTTGGTAATAATCGGAACACCACCATAGAGATTCGTCAAATAAAAATAGGTCCAGGCACGCATAAAGTAAGCTTCACCCTTTAACCCACTAATTACCGCCTTATCACCAGGAACTGAATTAATTTTCGAAAAGAAAATGTTTGTGCGCCGAACATTGGCATAGAGTTCAGCCCAACGATAATGTTGAGTATGAGGTGAATTACCGCTATCCCAGCCAAAAAGACCATCGGAGGTTATCAAACTTTTATTAAAGTTTGTTACATCCCAATCAGGAGTAAAAAACGACTCATCCGAATAGTCAGAAAGGCGCTCAATGCTGAACGGTGAACCCAATGCATTGCGATACATGGTATTCACAAATGTTTCGACAAGCGCAGGATCACTCCAAACGGCAGTTTCAGAATAGTCGCTTAAAGGTTGTTTGTCCAGAAAATCCTTGTTGCACGAGAATAGGAGTGCAAACAGTGATGTATAGATCAATATTTTAAATGTCTTTTTCATTGCTAATCTTTTTAGAATGTTAATGTTATACCACCGGTAATAATTCGTGAAAGTGGATACGACGTACCTTGTTCAAGTTCAGGGTCAATCAATTTCTGTTTGGAGAAAGTTAGCACGTTTTGACCATTAACATAGAAACGGAGCCCTTCAATACCCAAAGATTTATTTACTTTAGGAGATAAGCTATAACCAATTTCGATGTTCTTCATTCGGATGTAATTCATGTTCTGAAGCCAAAATGTATTCGCCTGGCTTCTCCAGTATTCATCGTCGCGATTCCATGACCTTGGGTAATTGGAAGTCGTGTTTTCAGGTGTCCAGCGATTATCAGCATATACTTTGTAATAGTTGCCAATATCACCCGATTCAGGATTCACATACTGAACAGCACCTGTTGAGCCCTGGAAAAGCAATGAAAGATCAAATTGCTTGTATCTTAGACCAATATTCAGAGCGCCGATAAACCTTGGCATGTTGTTTTTTTCATTCATTACACGGTCCAAACCATCGATTGCTCCATCATTGTTTACATCCTTGAAAATAATATCTCCTGGTTGTGCACCAGACCAATGGGGAGTGGCAGCAATTTGTGCCTCATCTTTAAATATACCAATCGCCTGATAATATAAAGTTGAATTAATTGGTCTGCCAGTAGATTGCTGGTAAGAAGGTACACCTGGAGTTTCGTCCCAGAAAACGATTTTATTCTTTGAATAACTGCCGTTTACAGAAACATCATACTGCAAATCACCTTTTGCCCCATGGTAACCTATGTTTGCCTCAAATCCGCGGTTCTGAACCTTGCCAATGTTTTCGGGAGGTAAAGTAAGACCAGTTGATTTTGGTACAGATGCATTTCTTTGAATCAGAATCTGAGAACGGATGTTGTTAAAATAATCAGCTGAAACAGATATCTTACTATTGAAAAGAAGCGCATCAAACCCAACATTCGCCTGATTGGCTACTTCCCAGGTTACATTTGGATTAGGTATTTTTGTTTCGAGCAGAAGTTTATTATCTACACCATTAAATACGTACGTTCTGCCTGATTGATAACCGTAGGTAGTCAGGTATTGGTATTCTGCAATTCGGTCGTTACCAGTCTGTCCCCATGATGCACGGAGTTTAAAGTCATTCACAACTGTAATGTTATTCTTCCAGAAAGCTTCATCCGAAGCACGCCATCCGGCAGAAATACCCGGGAAAAAACCAAATCTTTTAGAAGATGGGAACATATACGAACCGTCGTATCTGCCTACAAATTCGAGCATGTATTTTTTGTTCAGGTCGTAATTTACACGGCCAAAATAACTCATATATGCATTTTGAGTTGCAGATCCGCTATTGGACATGTACTGGTCAGAAGCTCCTGCAAATAACTGGTCAACAGCACCCGAAATATAATTTTTGCGGAATGCATTGAACATATCATTTTTTCCACTTCTTTTTTCGGCACCAGCCATTAATTTGATGTTGTGCTTTTCTGCAATCGTCTTTTCATAAGTGACATAACCGTTTAAATTAAGGTTTTGTCCGTCAGCCATATCTTCTGATAGCTGTGGAGCATCCAAACCTCTTTTCCCTTTTGTGAGCTGATGAGCAGCATTCCCATCCCAGGTATAAAGATACCATGGTGTCTCGAATTTTTTATGAAAGAGGAATGTCTTATCAAAAGAGGCATTGGCGGTTACAGATAATCCACTAACCCAGGGAACAGTAATAACGGTACGTAAATTACTTTGAAGAACATAGGTTTTACCTAAATCGTATCCCGTAGCAGCGGTTGAAGTAACTGCAGGGTTATCACCGTATTCAATATCTGGTCCTGGAGTACCATCTGGCCAGTAAGCTGGCATGTTTGGTTTACCGCGCATAAGCATGCGGAAAATAGAACCTGCTGAACGGGTTGGATAATCTCTGATTTCTTCTCTTCCTGCAACATCAAAGGCAAGACTGATGTATTTATTTACCTTACCATCGATATTTGTTCTGAAATTGTACTGTTTGTAATTAGTAGCACTGTTTTTATAGATTCCATTCTGGTATTGAGCACCTAACGAAAGAAAATATTTCATATTTTCAGTTCCACCCGAAATGGATGCAGTTTGGTTGTTTTGGTTGGTCCATTTATTGAAAACTTCACCAAACCAGTTGGTATTCGGATGTCCCCATGGATCTGATCCATCGCCGTATTTCGTTATATCATCAACCGAATAGACAGAATTTCTTCCGGCGCTATAAGTGTGCGTTGCCGAAGAATAGCTTTTATAATAAGCAACCTCATTGAGCATGGAAGCATATTGCGAAGCATTTGCCATATCAGGAACACGTGTAGGCTGCGAAATACCCGTATTCATGCCAATCGTAACTTTTGGTTTTCCAATTGACCCGCGTTTGGTTGTAATAAGGATTACACCATTTGCTGCCTGTGAACCATAAATTGCTGCAGAAGCATCTTTTAAAATGGTAACACTTTCAATATCAATTGAGCTAAGTCGATCCAGTCCACGACCAGCCACACCATCAACCACTACAAGAACATTGTTTTCGTTTCCGGTACCTAATGTATTTGTACCGCGGATGCGCAAGATAGAACCATCAGCACCAGGTTCACCGCTTCTCGTTACAGAGGTCAGACCAGGCAAACGTCCAATAAGATTATTGGACATATTGGTTGAAGGCGATTTTTGCAAATCTGCACCTTTGGCTGAAGATACTGCACCGGTTGCGGTGACTTTCTTCTGTACGCCATAACCCACAACCACAACTTCATCTACACCAGTTGTTTCTGTCTTCAATACTGCATCGATCACCTTTTTCTGTGCGATTGGGATATCAACAGAAATCATACCCACGAATGAAAAAGTAAGCGTTTCTGCATTTGCAGGAACATTTAGCGTATACTTTCCGTCCATATTGGTAACAGTTCCTGTAGTGGTCCCTTTTACAACAACTGAAACACCTGGAACGGAGGCTCCGGTCTCATCCGTTACTTTACCGGATATCGCTTTTTGCTGAGCAAAAGCCATTCCGGACATCAATACCATAAGAAGAACCAGAGAGAGTAACATCTTGGTCCATTTTCCTTTAGGCAGAAAAATCAAATTTTTCTTTTTCATAAATACATAAACTTAAAGATTAGTAAATAAAAAATTATAAGAACGTGTGTTAATTGTTTTATTGTCAACTTGTTGAATAGTGTTTGGGCATATTCAGAAACTTGTTGATTAATTTAAATATAGACTGTATTAGATCTTTTTTCAGCTTGGAACCATCAACAGAATAATATTTCCTGGCGATGCTTATCCGGAATTTATGGCACAACAATACACACCGAAACGAGCGTAAAAGTTGGTTACACTATTTCACATAAAAGCCTTCTGATTTTTTGTAATTATTGGAGTTTTTCGTTTCAATTGTATTGAGGTGTTTAGTTAATAATTGTTTTTAGTTGTTAGTAAAGTCAAATTCACTTTTAAATAATTTTATTCAACTATTCCTTGCCATTTTCCATTTCTGTCATATAATAGATCCCATCCTATTAATTTCGAAACTAAAGGCAGACAGTAAAAATTTGCCAAAATAGCAGGTATTCTTTTTAGTCAGATAGTATAATATTTTGAAAAACAGTCACTTTAAACAGATTTTTTCAATAAATTCCTTTTTAGTTAACCAAATACCATTTTTAAATACGAACGCTTTAACTGGTTGGTACTGGTAGGTACAAATATACACTAATTGGATTCCATTGGTATTGTTTCCGACATGTTTTACAACATGTTTTTAACACATCGTAACATTTTTTCGTACTCAACATTGAAGAACATCTGTCTTTATCTTTTTATCCTTTAATTTCAATTCAGTAAGTGAATTCTAAATAAATGTAAAATTGAATTAAAAGCCTGGATTAATCTGGGAGCAAATTGTTTATGAACAACTCTTTCAACATTATAACATTGAAATTGAATGGATTCAACTTCTGATGTCAGTTTGGAGCAATATGATGAAAAGGTTTGTGATTTGAGTGTCGTTAAAATGCACCTTTTCAAGTGAAGTTTTTAGTTTGATCAAGGGTTGTCTTTGTGCAGAAATTAATGGTTTATTGTCTTGTATTCTGAAAATAGGTGATGCTAATAAATTGAAGGTGCATTCACAACAACTAAATCCATCGATAAATTGCAATCAAATATTGCAGTGTGTGTCCATTTACCATTACTATGGCTAAAGATACACTTTTACAATACTTGCTTCATGGTTTGTGTAATGTTTCTGTAAGCTATGTGTAATGTTTCTGTATTATTTATTACAGAAACATTACAACAAACTTATACAAATCTTACCCTTATTACGGAATTGATATGATACAAATATCTGGAAGATGAAATTAGGCATTTTATTTGGGCAATTATTTAAACCATGAATTGAATCCCATTACTGTGTTATTAGATGTCGATTGGACAGAGAAAGCTTTAAGCCGGCATCATATATCATATAATTTTAGAGGCTGCCTTTTCAGACAGCCTCTAAATGTTTAACAGTTTTTATTAGTGGTTTTTCGGCTAATTCTCCCTCAAATAGGTAAAATCAAAAAGACGATTATTACTTTACTTCAGTAATTTCAATAACAGCACTTGTTAAGTCGTTATTATTAGGGAGCGAAATACCTATTTTCATGAGATAATCACCTGAAAATGTTTTGCCTTCTGCCATAAACCAACTCCTGCCATCGGGCATTTTATTGATTTCTTCGATACGGTAATTCTTTTCCGGGTTTAAGCCCAATAAACGTACGGGACTAAACTGACCGAATGCGCGCGGATGAAGCGAATACGAAAAAAGTATTGATTTACTCTTCTCCTCGTTAGTATACATCATCACTGCTCGCTCTTCTTCGTATGGGGAAACAAGGCGGTATAAATCGCCTTTCCAGATCAGATCCTTCAGCCGGTTGTAGTTCTGAACAGCCTGTTTGCTGAATTTTAGCTCATCTTCGGTCATCTCTTTTACACGAATATCATAACCCATTTTACCCATCATCGCCACATCGGTTCTGAATTTCAGTGATTGTTTACCCATCGAAGTGATGTGATTGCAAGAAGTGATACTTGGAAAGAAATTCGAATATCCCCACTGAATAAAAACGCGCTCATAAGCATCGGTATTGTCACTTGGCCAGAATTCGGTGAAATATTTCAGTGCTCCGTAATCGGTCCTGCCTCCTCCACCCGAACAAAGCATGATAGGCAAATGTGGATATTTGGTGCGTAAACGTTCCATAATACGGTAAAAACTACGAACATATTCAATCTGAACATTTGACTGATTGTCTTTGAGATATGTTGAATAGGTATTGGTCATCATCCGATTGCAATCCCATTTGATAAAGGCAATTTTTGGATTCTTGGTCATCATGCCATCTACAAGTTTATATACAAACTCCTGAACTTCAGGATTGGTTAAATCGAGCACCAACTGATTGCGATAGTAATGCTCGTCGCGATTTGGCAGTTTCAGAATCCAGTCGGGGTGTTTTTCGTACAATTCACTTTTGGGATTCACCATCTCTGGTTCAATCCATATGCCGAATTTCACACCTTTAGTTTCTGCCTGCTCAACCAGATATCCCAGTCCGTGAGGCAATTTGGTAGATGTTTCCTGCCAGTCTCCTAAACCTGCCCTATCGTCTTTGCGTGGATACTTGTTTCCAAACCAGCCATCGTCAAGTAGAAAAACGTCAACACCTAATTCTTTTGCTCCACCGAATAATTCAGTCAGTTTACTTTCATTAAAATCAAAATAGGTTGATTCCCAATTGTTAAGCAGTGTCAAGCGGCTTCCGTTTCCATCAAGTACACCATAATTTCGAGCCCAGGAGTGGAAATTGCGGCTTGCCTGGCCTTTACCCTTGTTACTAAATGTGAACAGAAATTCAGGCGTCACAAAATTCTCATTCGGATTCAGGTGATATTCTGAAGCAAATGGATTTATACCTGATATCATTCTAAGTGAATTGCTGTTATCAATCTCGAAAAGCATTTGAAAACTTCCGGTCCAGCCTAATGTTCCGGCAATAACTTCACCTGAATTTTCATCAGCAGGTTTATTTTTAGCCAGAAAAAATACGGGTGTCTGATACATGTCAGCCCTTGTTCCGAGTTTACTGTCAATGATTTTAATGCCACTAGTAAGCTGACTTTCTTCCATGCGCATCTCCTTTGCCCAGTCGCCATGAAATTGAGTAAGCCAGTATTTATTAGCGTCCAGATGTAGCATTGAAGAGGCAAAATTGCTTAGAATTACCGGTTTCTTTTCCTGGTGTTTGATCTCTGTCCAGGTTTTAAGGATGTTCTCCTTCTGGAATGCGGTGAAATTCAAACGTACTTCAACCGGATATTTGGGATCTTTTAGCAGAATTGAAGTGGTAATCAGATTTCCATCACGGGTTACTTTTTCGTCTGAAAACAATAATTCAAGCGATTGGTTTCCATCATTGTGTAACATTTTGATTGCTGGTTCAAATAAATTGTCAGTTCCAGATGGTATGTATGCTTCGTGCTGAAGAGGTAATATTTTGTAATCCTCCACGTTTTTCAGTTTCTCGCCAAAATATATCTGATACAATTTATGGTTGTTTGCAATTGAAAGGACTAATGCTGTGTTTTCTGTCTCGATTACCAATAACTTTTGAGAAACAGGCGGTTGCGGAAATTGAGCAAATGCATTAATAAACAAACAGATGAATGAGAAAATTAAGAGATTTTTTTTCATAGTCGTTACAGTTAAATATGCTTGAATTGGAGGTCCTAAAGGTATTGAAATAAACTGTTGAATTATCAACTCGCCGAATTACTTATCCAATTATGGTTTTAATGGCACTAATGGTGTTTTTATTTTCGGGTAATCCGAATTCACTTCTGTTTTGATTCCTTCTTTATCCTTTTGTGGATCAGGAAGTTTAGAATACATTTTCAGTACGCCACTTGCATGACGGTAATAGTGTCCCCTAAGATCTTTTGAATAATTGGTCAGAATCTCTTTTCCCAATCCATTGACATCCCCACAACGGAACAATGCTCGTGCAAGGATCAGTTCGCGTAATGAATTATTTCGTGTACTTGTATCGGTATCACTGGCAGGTGTCATTTTTTTAGCTGTCTGAATGTCGGGCATGGAATGACCAGTAATTCCCTGAAGTTGGAGTAAATCATATAGAATTAAAGCGCCCTTCTTATCTCCAATGGTTTCAAGCGCCATTGCAACCGCTCTGAAATGTGAGAATTCGCTTGCAGTAGTCAGTTTTTTAGACATTTTTTCAAGAATTGGAATAGCCTCTTTCCTTTTGGTTCTGCCAAGCGCAATAATCAATCCGTCAAGATAACTGATGCTTTTACCAAATTGTCCCATTCCTGTATAATTCCATCCAGTATCCCATTCGCTTGCATTCTCTACCGCCTTCTGCAATACTTCTCCACCTGCCGAATTACCCAACATACCAAGAATTCTTGCATAAGTTAACCGATCTTCAGGTGTTTGGGTTTGTTTAAATGCTTCAACCAATAATGGTATTGAACGCTCTTTGTTCCATAGCAATATTTCGAGCCCGTCGAGGTTATGGGTAACTGTGGAAGCAGCTTGCCTGATCATTTCATCTGTGGGCGGAAAGTTATCCTGGTCAGTAAGTACCGATTCTGGAAGGCTTTCAATTTTAACAAGTTCTTTTTGAAGTGATTTCAAATCGATATGACGGATCATCAGGTTGTTTTTCGCTGCTATGGCTGCAGCCCATCCTACCGCATAACCCTGATTTTGAAGGCAGGGTTGCATCCGGATTACTGGCATTGCATCGCGGTCGGCACTTGCACCGAGACCGGTCACCGCAATTCCTTCAATCCCTTTTGGCAGAAGGGCGCGGAACGGGACATAAGCTGTTACATCGACTCCGCTATGTTCGGGTGGTTTCAGGTAAAAGAACGAATCTTCTGTGAAACCATGGGTGTCGAAGGAACTCACATGTATAGAGATTACATCAGGATAGGTGCGGCCATTGTAAATATCTAATGCTGATATCGTGAAATCCCCAACCATCCGGCGACGTTCGCGTGTTTGCGATAATTTCCCGATATCGTACTGATCAGAAAATTTGTCTTTAGCGACAATAAATGTCCACCAGATATCGAGCATATCGGTATCGTCTGTAAACGTCCAGTCGCTATTGTTGTAAAAATCGTTTGGATTTTTAAACGGCATTCCCGCTCCCTGAACAGCGACAGAATTGCCATCTGTATAAGCATATTTTGCTCCGGCTGCAATCGCGATATCAGAACTTCCTGACGAATCGATCACTGTATGCGCCAGAATCACCCCTTTCCCGAAAGGTGTTGCAACAATCACCCCCTTGACTTTTCCCTTGTCAATATAGGCACCACAGCCTAATACACCAAACCAGATATCACCTCCAGCTTTCCGGATTTCGCGTCTGAAATATTCTGTTTTCCAGTCGAATACCCATTCGTCGAGCCGGTTTTTTTGTCGCACGTTACCTTCGCCGATTGCCTTAACACCCTGGTCTACCTCATTGGTATAACCTTTCTTATAGCCATGGTAATATCGGCCAACCATACCCAGGGTCCCAATACCTCCTAATCCGTGCAGATATTCAATCACGATTGTTTTTGCACCATGGCGTGCAGCACCTACCGCTGCAGGTGCTCCGGCGGTTCCTCCTCCCATCACAACAACATCGTACTTACCAAGAACTGGCAGTGTTGTTGCTTCTGATAAGATCGTACCCTGACTTAAAGATGGACGGATTCCGGCAAGTAACTCACCAACATCGCCTTTTACAGGATTGGAATGACGGTTTCCTTTAATCTTTACTGAATTTGACAGCGTTGTTTCCGATGCCATATTGGCTGCTTCTTTTCCGATTCTATCCCCAATCCGGATCATCCCTCCGGGGAGTAAAAGATCGGCAGCGATGGTTCGTGAAACATCCGCCATTCCGTTTAATGAAAAGATCCTGCTCACTTTTTGAGGCTGAAAGGCTGCAAGAGCAATCTCGTCATTGTTAGCAGCGACTTTGTTCCAGCTACTTTTTCCGATGATATGATCGGGTGGTATCTGGAAAAGAAGATCTCCCGATTCAACCTGGTTCGGATCCCATGTAAGGTCACGGGCTATTTGCTCTGCATTTGCGAATGACTCGAACGAACCATCTTTCATCTCAATATCCAGCGAATATTCGATTGCTTTAAACTCTTTCTCTTTCACAACAACAGGTTGAGGCATCAACTGTAAAGATCCGTTTGCCAGCTTTTTCTCATTGTTTCCCAATACAATAAACCGGAAATTTTGTTTCCCGGATGGGTAGGGCGTAAACAGGGCAGAAGTAAGGCGTGAAACCATTGCCCTCGGCGTGGCGTCGATGATGATTTTGGCTTTGATGGCCTGTCTTCCGGAACGATTGGCAATCACAACCCCTGCGGGATTATCCTGTGCATCTGTCAGCAGATCGGTGACATAACTTGAAAATAAAAACTCTATTTTATTGTTTATTAATTCATTATCAAGCGTTTGCTTAAACTTTAAAGGAACAGGAAGACCGTTGCCAAAGAGCTTCTTGCCCAACGAAGTATTTAAAGCATCCTGATGAATATTCCAATAACGATAAGTGCCGCAAACATCTTCACCAAGGTAGGTCTCCTGCGCAACAAGAAAAACCTTTGCTCCGTTTTGAGCTGCACTTACAGCTGCTGCTACGGCCGCTGTTGATCCCCCAACCACTACCACATCGACAGTATATGCCACCGGTATTTTGCGTTCGGACTGGTAACAAAATTTCGATGTACTGTTTTCGTTGACAGCAGCTTCAGGGAATGCAAACAGATTGCCCGATGCGAAAATCGCCGAACCTGTTGCTGTTGTCAGAATAAAATCTCTTCGCTTCATATTGCTGCTGTTCTTTAACGCTTTGGGCTTTAAAGCTTGGTAATATTAGTTTTAATAGTTGCGACTGGCGCATGCTGACCAATCAGAAAATGGCACTATTTAGAATATAAATATTGACTCAGTTTCTTCTCCAATTCGCTTATTTCCCTAAGTCGGATTGCCAAATTACTAAATTTTTTGATTCACTCCCTCGCTCTGTCCATCTTTTCTTGTTCCATAAAACCATTTATGGCTTGCTTCGATGATAATGAGTGTTACACAAATCAGGATAATGCCGGTTAATAACGTATTGATTGTTCCCTGAACACGCGTATTTTCCCCGGTCATTTGCGGAATATAGATATTGATCATATTCATAATTCCTCCCGTGATCGTAGTAAGGCCAACGAAGATCATTGGCCCGACTGTAATCCAGATGTATTTTCGCTTTCCATTGTTAATCAGGAAAGAAGTTCCGATCGCGAGTGCAAGCGTTGCCAATAACTGATTGGCAACTCCAAACATTGGCCAAATAGTTGATACACTGCCTGTATAAATAAAATATCCCCAAGAGAATACAACCAGCAAACTTGTGATCAGATTCCCTGGAATCCAGTTGGCTCTTGCAAAAGGAGCGTAAACTTTACCAAGAGCCTCCTGCATGATAAAACGGGCAATTCGGGTTCCTGCATCAACCGTGGTGAGGATGAAAAGTGCCTCAAACATAATTGCGAAATGGTACCAATAGGACATTAATCCGGCAAGTCCGGGGATGGCGGAAAATATCTGGGCCATCCCAACGGCAAGCGATACTGCGCCACCGGGTCTCCCTGCAATAACTTCGCCAACTTCGGATGATAATTGAGCTAAATTAGTTTGAGTAAAACCCAGAGACTGGAGTTGAGGAAGAATTTGAGCAAATTTTTCAGGCGAAACGTTGATCTGAAAATAGTCGAGCGGGAAAAGACTCGTTGCAGCAATTAATGCAAGGATGCTTACCATCGATTCCGCCAGCATTGAACCAACAGCTATCGGCTTGATATGTGACTCTTTCATGATCATTTTAGGTGTCGTACCTGAACTTACAAGTGCATGAAATCCGGAGATGGCGCCGCATGCGATTGTTATAAAGAGATATGGGAAGAGTGTTCCCGGGATAATGGGGCCGCCACCATGAATAAATGGGGTAAATGAAGGCATTTTAATGACCGGGCTTACAACAATAATCCCAATTGCCAACATGGCAATTACGCTTAGTTTCATAATTGAACTTAGATAATCACGGGGTGAGAGTAATAACCAGACAGGCAAAACAGAAGCAAAAAAACCATAACCGGCCAATAAGATCGTAAGTGTCTTTCGATCGTAAGTAAACCACGATTCAAAGGGTGATCCTGGGATATACTTCCCATAAATGACGGCAAGAGATAGCAGAATTACTCCAATAACTGTTCCTTCAACCGTCCTTCCTTTCCGGAACTTAAACATCCACAAACCCATGAAAATAGCAATAGGTATTGTCGCTGCAATCGTAAATGTTCCCCACGAACTCTCGGCAAGGGCGTTTACAACAACAACACCTAAACCAGCAAGGGCAATGATCAATATAATCAAAACTGCTATTGATGTGATTATTCCGCTGAAAGAACTGATTTCAGCCTTGGCAATTTCAGCCAGCGATTTTCCATCGTGCCGAACTGAAGCCGTAAGAATAACAATGTCGTGAACTGCACCTGCCATAACAGAGCCAACAAGCATCCATATAAAACCTGGCATAAAACCGAACTGTGCAGCAAGAACTGGCCCAACCAATGGTCCGGCACCGGCAATAGCCGCGAAATGATGCCCAAAAACAACCCACTTCGGCATCGGGTAGTAATTATGCTTATCGAATAACCGGATTGATGGGGCTACTTCATTGTCGTTGAGTGTTAAAACCTTCGCGGCGATAAAGCTGTAGTAGAATCGATACGCCAATGCCAGAACTGCAAGAGCACCGATAACGAAAGGCATTGCATTCATGAGAATAGCTGTTTATGAGTTAAAACTGGCTCCTTAATAATAGCAACTGCCAGCTGGCAATTGGCTGCTTGTTTTTAATTTGAAAAATATTTCCATGATTAATGTTCTTTCATTTCGGCAAGCGTTGCCCATATTTCAACTAAACTGGCCTGATCGAGTAACCATTTGTAGGGATCATCTTTTTGTCCTTTCCAGTCTTTGCTGAACAGGCCATTTTTATCACGGATGTGATTCCAGAGTTGATCCATATTATCCCTGAAAATCCCTGTATATTCAGCATTTGCATCTAAACGGTACAACTCTGTATAACCTCTGAAAAGGATGGCATTAAACCAGTTTCCTGTATTTTTGAACAACCTGATCTTTTTCCCATCTGCTGTCGTAAATTCCTCTGTAAAATAATTCATTGCCGACCTGGCAATATCCTGTGCATCTTCCAGATATACTTTTTTCCCGGTTATCTTGTAAATCATCGCAGCAGCCTGTAACATTTGTCCGCTGTTGTAGGTGTATTTTGCACGGCCTATTTTCCCTAAAAGGTTTTTGTTGTCGAAGTATAGGTAATCAGTCGAATCCTGCAAGTTGGCTTTTGTCCAATTGTAAATCCGAATTCCCCATTTAAAATAGGTACTATCCCTGGTTGCTTCGAAAAGTTTGAAAGCCAGTACCGAAGCAGGTGCATTTGAGCAGGTATTCTTTGACTGTTTTTTCTGCTCACACCAGTAAATACCACCACCAAGTTTTTCATCCCAGCCACTGAGCACAAATTTCCACGTCTCGATTGACTTTTTTAGGTATTCTGGCTTTTTTGTCAGCATGTAGGATTCACAGAAATCGAAGGATAGCCATACATTGTCATCGTAAAACCGGTCGGATTTACCCGCCGAGGTGATATAAGATTGGTAACAGGCTGGTTTACGAACTGAATCGTAATACTGATCAAGACAGGGCAAAACCTCTGCTTCAAGTAGTTGACGATATTGTTTGTCACCTGTAGTTTTTAGTAAAGCATTTACACCGGAGAAAACTCCGGAGGTTGGCCACAGATAAGCTACACGTCGGCCGGTCAAGGTATCATCGCCAGCCAGATAACTTGCCTTGTTATCCTGTTTGTATGGGTAGGTTTCATTCAGGAGATGATGGTGACCCGCATCGTACAAACTGAATATTTGTTGAAGCGTTGCTTTTGCACGAATCAAATCATTGTTCTCTGACTTTCCCTTAAAACCGGAGAAAATCAGAAACCCAACAAGAAAGATTGCTGCTATGCTTTTTCTGGTATTCTTGTTCATTTTCTAATAAACTATTCGGTAACGTTGACAGTCACTTTGGATCCTTTTAACCATGGTGATGTAAAGGTGATATTTACCTTACCTGTTTTGCCAGTTGCCTGCACATAAGCCAACAATCGACCGTGATAAACACGCTGCACATTATCTGAGTAATCACCCATATCGGAATTGTTGCTTGCTTCGAGGCCTAAAAGAGTAGCAGGCCCATCGATTGTGCACGTAACTTCGTCTTCAGAAATCATAACCGGGATTCCTTTTTCATCAACTATCTGGACAACTACCTGGGCAAGTCCACGGTTTTTACTGATTTTTTGTAAATCTGAATGTGCTGTTATCGCATCTGGCTTGTCGGACGATTGTAATGCATAATTGCATATTGCTTTTTCATCCTTATCCATTCCGATAACTTCCAGTTTACCTTCCTGGTAAGGAACATCCCAATAGATAATACCTGTGTTTTCGTCCTGGTTCTTGACTTCACCAAACTGTTTACTGTTTAACATCAATCGTGATTTTGCAGCATTTGTGTAACAAACTACCCGAATCATCTCTCCATTTTTATAGTTCCACACAGGCCATGCATCCATTGACAGATCATCTTTTTTTGTAGACTGATGGTAAGTACCGATATAGGTTACCGGTTTTGTACTCCACAATGCCTGTCGGAAATGACCTCTTGGTTTGATAAATCCCCCAAAATCGAGGAATCCTGAATAAAATCCCCTTGATGGCCATGCACCTGATTCACCCAAATAGTCAATCCCCGTCCAGATAAATTGCCCGAAAATATATTCAGTATCACGCACAACTTTCCACGACTCCATACTGTGCCCGTTTTCAGATCCAAATATGACCCGTTTCGGATATTTGGCATGATCTTGTGTATAACGATCTTCCGTATAATTATATCCTGTGATGTCAAGAGCTCCGGGATAATCAGTTTCGTTTGACATTACGACTCCTGCCAATCCGGCCGTTACCGGACGGGACGTATCAAGACCACGAACAATGGCGGCCAGTCGTTTGGCGATACCACCTAACCGTTCAGCTTTGGGATTATTAGGTAAATATCCGCCCTGGACAGGTTGGTTAATATTGGCGTGATCGAGTACCGGATGCGAATACGGGTCATTGGGATAATCGACCTCATTACCAATACTCCACATAATGATTGAAGCATGGTTTCGGTCCCGCTTGACCATATCTCCAAGATCCTTGTCGCTCCATTCATTAAAATAAGAGGAGGCTCCCTGAAATCCGGGAGTTCCAATGTTCCAACCTTTTAACCATTTCTTCTTGGCAAATTCCCATTCGTCAAAAGCCTCATCCATAACGAGGATACCCAATTCGTCACATAACTCGTACACATCGGAGGCTTGTGGATTATGCGTCATACGGATGCCATTGCAACCCATATCTTTCAACGTAAGCAGCCTTCTTCTCCAGACTTCGCTGGGAACAGCTGAACCTAAGCAACCCGCATCGTGATGAATGCAAACACCTTTCACCTTTGTCCATACACCATTTACAGCAAGACCTTTATTTGGGTCGAAAGTCAGTTCACGAATGCCTAATTGCTGCTCATTCTGATCAATCACTTTCCCATTTAGCTGTATTGTTGTCCTTAATGTATAGAGATTTGGTTGTTCCAACGACCAGCGTTTAGGCGAAGGAACGCTTATTATTTGTTTGATTTTTCCATTAAGTTTAGCGCCAACCCCCAGGTTTTTTGACCCTTTGGCAACGACTTTTCCTGATAAAGGATCAATGATCTCGTGAGAGATTAATACTTTAGCCCCAGTTGCAAGACTATTATCAATTGTCGTCTCGACTGAAATCTCTGCTTTTATATCGGTTATGTTGTTGGCTTTAAAGTAAACACCCCATAAATCGATATGTACAGGGGAAGAATAAACAAGATATGTGTCTCTGTATATTCCCGATCCGGAATACCAACGGGAGTCAGCATCCAGCGAATGATCGACCCGTACCGAGATCAGATTCTCCTCCCCATATTTCAAAAAGGGAGTGAGATCGTACATAAACGAAATATAACCATTTGGCCGTTTTCCAACAGATTGCCCGTTTATGAAGACTTCACTGTGGTTATAGACACCTTCGAAATAGATGAAAACGTTGTTCCCTTTTTCAGTCTCAGGTATAGTGAAGGTTTTTCGGTACCAGGCAATTCCGCCAGGGAGATAACCTGTTGCGCTGGCTTTGTCGGGACTGTAAACTCCCTCCACACTCCAGTCGTGAGGAAGATTGAGAACTCTCCATTTCGAATCATCCAGTCCTGGTATAGCACCATCTTTTACATCCGTTAGGTTAAACCGCCAGCTGTCGTTAAAAAGAAACGCTCTGCCAAATTGTGGCTTTGCCTGAAGTGCACTTGCCGCGAGAAAAAATATGGCAGTAACCAAAAATGATTTTAGTTTCATCATAAGATAATTTGATTGAATATGTTTCGATACCTTGTTTTCATGATCGGTTTGGAAGGTAATGCCTCCGGTTATTTTTTTGCACTTAGTTCTGAATGTTCAACCTTTAAAAATTTCTGTAAATAAATAGATTATTTAATACTAAAGCTGACAATCAATCAGTACTCTCTACAAAAGAAATCATTCTTGACGAACTATTATTATCTGGAACTGCTTTTAGTTTTTTTTTCATGAAAATGCACAAAGGGTGTAACGGAATTGAACTTTGAGCGTCTCTTTAAATGTAAAATTTATATGAATGAGATCGGGATTTCTTTTGTTGACCTTTATTTTTGCTGTTGCAGCGGACCAGCTAATTGCTCAAAATCAGCCAAAAAAACAATATTATGCCTCCGAATGCAGCACTACTGACATTACCATTGACGGCAAATTGGATGATCCTGCTTGGTTGAAAGCCAATTGGCAGGACGACTTTATTCAATATCAACCTTCAGAAGGGAAGGCCCCTGGTCAGAAAACGGATTTTGCGATCTTACTCGACGAGAATTTTATCTATGTTGGTTTTAAGGCTTGGGATACCAATCCCGACAGTATTGTGCAAAGACTCTCGCGCCGTGATGAAGTGGACGGAGACTTTGTTGCTGTGCAGTTCGATTCGTACTTTGACAAGCGTACTGCTTTTTCGTTTATGGTAAATGCTGCTGGAATTAAAAATGATTTCATCGTAAGCAACGATGGTGAAGTAGAGGATAATACCTGGGATCCTATCTGGCTGGTAAAAACGAGTCGGGATCATTTGGGATGGTATGCCGAAATGCGGATTCCGCTGACTCAGTTACGCTTTGAAGGGAATAGCGAGCAAACCTGGGGATTACAGGTTGCGCGCATGCTTTTCCGAAAACAAGAGGTAAGTGTCTGGCAACCTTCTTCGAAGAAAACAGCTGGATGGGTTTCTCAATATGGTGAATTGAAAGGTCTAAAGAATTTGAAATCGAGAAAAGTTGCTGATATAACACCCTATGTTGTTGCCCGGACGGATCGCTATGAAAAAGAAGCAGGTAATCCGTTCAAGGAATCGGGCAAAAAAAGTCAGTTAAGCGGTGGCGTAGATGGGAAACTGGGCATCACCAATAATCTGACACTCGATTTTACGATTAATCCCGATTTTGGTCAGGTCGAAGCTGATCCATCACAAGTGAACCTGACTTCATATGAGACTTTCTTCCAGGAAAAACGACCCTTTTTCATTGAGGGAAAGAACATCCTGAGTTTTCCACTTATGTTTGGTGACGGAGACCTTGCATCCGATAATCTGTTCTATTCCCGAAGGATTGGCCGCCGGCCTCATTACAGTCCGGATATCGCTTCCGATGAATATATCGATACACCTGACTTTACGAAAATTTTGGGTGCTGCTAAAATTACAGGAAAAACAAAGGACGGATTGTCAGTTGGTGTACTTGAAAGTCTTACTGGTGAGGAATTCGCCCACATCAGCGATGGGACTCAGCGTTCCGTGATGGTTGAACCATTGACCAATTATTCGATTGGTCGCATACAAAAAGACCTCGATAATGGAAATACAATGATCGGAGGTATGCTAACTTCTGTAAACCGAAACCTTGCAGAGGATCAGCTAAATTATCTGCATAAAGCAGCCTATACGGGTGGTATTGATTTCGTTCATAAATGGCATAAAAAAGATTGGGAATTAGATATGAGCAGCTATTTTAGCCGGGTTCAGGGGAGCACCGAAGCGATCAGTAATACTCAAAAATCGTGGATTCACGGGTTTCAGCGCCCCGATGCCTCTTACGTTAGATATGATTCGACCCGTACAAGTTTATCCGGCCAGGGGGGTAAAATTTTGCTTGCTAAGTACGGTGGCAAACTGAAATTTCTGGCTGCAACAGCGTGGAAATCGCCCGGATTGGAGCTGAATGACTTAGGCTATATGCGTCAGGCTGATGATATTTTGGAAGTTATTTGGGTGGGCTACAGGATTTTTGAACCATTCTCAATTTTTCGGGATATGAACCTGAATTTTAATCAATGGACAGAGTGGAATTTTGCAGGAGAATCAACTGGTCCGGGAGGAAATATCAATGCTCACACTCAGTTAAAAAACTATTGGTATATAAATCTGGGTGGAAATATAAACGGAGAAGCACTATCCACTACTGAGTTGAGGGGAGGACCGGCGCTTAAAATACAAGGGAGTAAGAATATATGGCTGTCTGTCAGCTCGAACGAACAAAAGAAAGTGACGACAGAAATAGATTTTTCGGCATTTGGAGGCGATATAAAAAATACAAAACGAAACACCAATTATGGCATTGTTCTGGGATACCGTCCTTCCAAAAGCCTTAAAATTACGTTGTCGCCGAATTTTACAAATAATGAAGACAAGCTTCAGTATGTGACACAACAGGGATATGGAAATCAAACCGACTATGTTTTTGCCCGGATTCATCAGAAAACGCTAAGTGCATCGTTGAGGATTAATTACAACATTACACCTGATTTGAGTATTCAATATTGGGGGCAACCCTTTCTTTCGAGCGGGAAGTATACCGAATTCAAGAAAATTACCAATGGACGCGCCGATAATTATGCTGATCGGTTTCGTAATTTCAGTGGAAATGAGCTTTCTTACAATACCACAGCCAATCAATATCTGATTTCAGACCAGGCAGGAAATAACCTGTATAGTTTCGATCAGCCCGATTTCAATGTGAAAGTGTTTTTGTCGAATATGGTGGTCAGATGGGAATACAAACCGGGGTCGACTATTTTCCTGGTATGGTCACAAAACCGGAATACTTCGGCTCAGAACGGAAACTTTGATTTTGCCGGTGATATGAGGAATTTATTCGAGAATAAACCCTACAATGTATTTCTACTAAAAGCTTCATTCAGGATAGGACGATAATTGAAAATGATTCATGAAGGTTAATGGTCGTATTTGTCTGACTACAGTCATTGACTTAATGTGTTTAAAAGAGTTGACCTTTTTGAAGACGGCGAATCCAGTGTTTACTCCCCATTGTAATTATTGGAGACGCCGAATCCAATGTTTACATCCCCTCCGCTATTAATGGAAATGGCAAATCCAATGTTAACAACCCCTCCGTTATTAATGGAAACGCCGAATACAATGTTTTCAACCCCTCTGTTATTAATAGAGGTCGAATCCAATGTTTGCAACCCCTCTGTCATTAATGGAAACGCCGAATACAATGTTTGCAACCCCTCTGTCATTAATGGAAACGCCGAATCCAATGTTAACAACCCCTCCGTTATTAATGGAAATGGCAAATCCAATGTTTACATCCCCTCCGTTATTAATGGCGACGTCGAATACAATGTTTGCAACCCCTCTGTCATTGATGGAAATGGCAAATCCTATATTTACATCCCCTCTGTTATTAATGTAAATGGCAAATCCAGTGTTTACATCCCCTCCGTTATTAATGGAAATGGCAAATCCTATATTTACATCCCCTCAATAATTATTGGAGATGGTAATTTCTAAGTTAACTTCGCCATGTTAAGGCAATTTTCAACCTTCATAAAAGTCAAATCGCGGGAAGCCTAAAATACTTTGACTTCAATTTCACCTGCAACTAAACCTTTGGCTGTCGCTTTGACCCGTACAAGACCCGGTTTCTTACCGGCTTTGAGTAATATAGCTGAGATACCTGCCTCTGCGTTACGTGGATTATCGCCAATCAATGAGGCATCACCTTCAACTGTAAAAGTTACAGATCGTTTATCGTCAGGAATAACCGTTCCATCGGCATCCGTCACCGAAGCATACAGAAACACAATATCATTTTTGCCAGGTCTCAAATCCTTTCCGCTCGTATCAATCGATAGTGTGATTTTTGCAGGTGCGTCTGGTGTCTTCCGTACGGCTTTTACGACTTCTTTTCCGGCGAGGAAACCTTTTGCTTCCAGTTTCCCAGGAACATATTTGGTGATCGTGAACGAAAATGGGGGATGAGTCAGATTTGTTGAGTTCCGGTCATCGTCTGGTTTCTGGCGGGCAATTGTTTTCCCGTTGAGCGACAATTCCACTTCATCACAATTGCTGTAAACTTTCACATCCCTGAAAGATGGGTCATTCCAGTAATTGGCAATAAATATCATTGGTTCGGCTTTTTGTGCCTGGCTTTGATAAAAATAGAAAGTGAATTTCGGCAACCTGAAAATATCCATGATTCCAGACGATTCAATGTCGGAGGCGTAACCACGTTTGTAATCGAACATGAGCCAGTTGGCATCACCAACTGCCGGACCATTCAGGTTATCGTTGTGTGATTCCTGGTAGTTGAGGGCCTGCTGTGCAAGTCGTTTCTGACCAGCTCCACGTAATTGGCGTGAATTACGTTCATCTTTTTGCAGGTTGCCAAAAGCTGTCTGGTTGAAACCAGCATTCTGCGCGTAATATTCCCAATCGCCATATTCAGCTATGATGATCGGTTTATCCTTGGTATATTTATTCCAGTAATAAGGCGCTTTGGCATGCTGACGGGCAGGAATAAACACATCATATACTTCATCGATCCAGCCCGAAGTGTAAACATTCGCAAAGGGTAACTCTTCGTGTACTGCCTGATGTGCCCGTTCCATATATGGGTGAGGCATTCCTGATTCATTTAAAGAAGCTTCCCATAAAATAACCGAAGGATGATTACGATCGCGTCGAACCATCTGGCGCGCATCAAGAACACTATGGTTTTGAAATTCTTCGTTCCCTACAAACTGCCAGCCCGGAATCGCATCCATCACGAGGATACCCAATTCGTCGCAGGCCGACAGAAAGGCTGGCGATTGTGGGTAATGCGAACTACGTACAAAATTGAATCCAGCCTGCTTGATTTTAAAGGCATCGCGATATTGAGCGTTATCAGGAATAGCATTCCCAATATATGGATATTCCTGGTGACGGTTGGTTCCAAGGAGTTTGAGCTTCTTTCCGTTTAGCACAAAACCATCGGTTGCGGAGAATGTGAATGTACGGATACCAATGACCAGGGATAGAGAATCAACCGGTAGGTTATTGCTGAGAACCCTTACCTTCAACTTGTAAAGCGAAGGATTATCGGGTGACCACAAGTTTGGATTTTCAACCTTTAATTCCTGTTTGAATTGTACAAACCCTGCTGCGGAAATAGTCTGCCCTCCAGCAATTCCGGTAAGTATTGTTTTGCCATTTGTATCAGTCAGGATGATTTGTAAGGAGGCAGATTTAGATTCTTTGTATTCATTCTCGACATCAACCTGCACATTGATTTTGGCCGACTGTTCTGTAACCTCATTATAAGTAACAAGCAAACCTCCTCCGGCAACCCGATCGGCAGTAATCGGGTCCGAAATATGTAGTTTGTCTTTAATTTCGATAGTCACATTGCGATACAATCCGCTGTAATAATTAAAGTCGAGCGTAGCCAGCGGTTTGCCGGGAGGAACCAACGGATTGTCTCGATTATCGAGTTCAACGAGAATACAATTCTGATTTCCAAATTTGACTATCCCATCCAATTTTACCTCAAAAGGAAGATAACCACCTGAATGCGTCTGAACCAATTCTCCATTAAGGAAAACTTTTGCCACCTGCATTGCTGCCCCAAAATGGATGGACACTGATTTATCTTTGAATTGTTTCGGTACAGTAAAAAACTTCCTGTACCTGGCCGTTCCTTGCCATTGTTTTTCCCGGGAATCTACTGATTCTATATTAGCTGTATGTGGCAGTGTCACCTTTTGCCAGGCAGAAAGCGGATGATTATTTCTTTTAAATAGTTCACGAGAAATACTGTCAACAGGATCTTTAACAAACTCCCATCCTTCGTTAAAATTCCCTTCAAGTTTTGAAAACATCACGGGCGACGACTTCATGCAGGATGAAAGCAAAGAAGTCAAAAGGAAAAGGTATAGGATTTTTGTGCTGGTCATGGTTTCAATATTCAATTGTTGATTTAATATTCAACCCAATTTGGGTTAGTTTTTGAGTAAAACCAACTTTCCCCCGGTTCGGCAAGCTAAACCGGGGGAAAGTAAAATCAAACTACTTAGTGGTTCATAAGAGTTTTTCGGAGGACACTTTTATAAATACAAACAAAGCCATAAATATTAGCTATTTTCTTATATATGTGGTGTGTATGGCTTTGTCAAATATTACCCAATCCTCTGGTGTCATTCTGTCGGGTGTGAAAAGGCAAATACCTGCTGCACCATTTTCCATCGATTCTCTGATTGCTGGTTCCATCTCCTCAGGTAAAAGACCATGATTCTCGGGATCTGGCTCACTGATCTTCTTCTTAGGATCGGGGCATATGAACAAGCCGCTGTAAACGGGCTTTGCATTATTAAGGGCAGTTGTTGATTCTTTGCACATTTTACCAATCCAGGGAGTCCCTTCAAGATAGAAGTCATTATAATTCATCGGATAGAATGCGTCGATTTCCCATTTATTCCATTCCTGACGGACTAATTTTTTAGCAACTGATGGACCTGGAAATACTGCGGCATTGATCTGTTTGTTTTTGGAATGGACCATCACTGCCAACCGATTCACAAGATTCGTAATCAGGTCGTAACGGAACTGCTTCCATTCCGGCACCTGCGATGGATCTTTAACCGATTTGATATCAATCCCTGTTTTTGCTTTAAAGTCGGCAACACATTTGTCGCAATAACAATAGTCAAACTGCGGGAATTCACGATCCATAACCAGCCCATATTTCTTCCATAAGCCTTGTGCAAGAATCACATCAGGGAACCTGATAAAATCGAGGTGAATACCATCGACCTCAGGGATATCCGCAATCTTACCGTACATATCAGCAAGGAACTGATAGACCTCTTCGCGGTTCGGGCACACAAATTTGTAATGTTCAGCATAGGCAGGCTTCGTTAATGCCGATTCGCCCAAACCATTTATGGCATACCATTCGGGCTTTATCTTAGGATTGACCCCTTGTATAAGCGTTGGTATCCAGGTGTGAAATTCAAGTCCGGCTTCTTTTGCAATTTTTCCAACCCGAATATAAGGTTCCGCATTTTGCCCGGCAGAGTACATCAATCCATCTATTCCTTTCTTTTTCAGGTCAGTGAATTGGGCTTTTATTTCTGTGTCGGTGGCTTTACCGGGTCCGCCAAGCCATGCATAACATTTAATCTTCGTTTTCGGAGGTGTTGAACACGAAAACATGACAAACAATAGTGCCATCGCAATCAGGTTCGAGATTTTCTGTTTATTCATATGTATTACTGTATTAGATATAGAGAGGACTAAAGTAAGAATTAATTTTTAAAAAGCCACTACTTTTCATTTCCCCACAAAGTAGGTTTGTTTCCTTTGTCTATCCGCCAAGAATTTCTCCAGATATGAATATCGCTGGGACCAATAATTGGTTTTGGCTGACGTTCCTCTTTTGTAAATGTTCGTGGCAAAGACGAAGACTTGTCCTGGTACCAGTAGGCGACCGATGCGAGGTCAAGTGTGAGGTTGTTGTTGTGCCCGTGTTCAATTGTAAATCTACACGATTTATCAAAATAGAAAGGATCCTGAATAAAAAACCGGTAAAGATGGGTATGCCCTAACCAGCCGGTTTCGTTATTTACGCGTGGATAGCCGAAATAAGGATGCTGAAATAGCTCTTTTGGGCACCACGAAGTGTTGAAAAAATCTTCTGTTCCTGTACCTATTATTGATGGAGTGGACTCACCATCAATAGAAACCATCTCGTCGCCTTCACCATACCACATGGTCGACGGGCAATTGACGTAGTAATTAACACCCACAAACTGCCCTTTTCCCTTTATGTCGGCAAAAACATAATTGTCCTTGCCTGTTGCATTCTTTCCCTGCTCGCCAAGTGTGCCCCATTCGTTTTCACCGCCGGGAAGCGCTTCGGTTACTTCGTGATTAAACCATGCATGGAAACGACCACTATTTTCAGGTAATTTCTTCATCTCCACGTAGTCGATATTGAAATAGAATGAACTAATTTCCTTATCAGACTGATTTTCTATCTCAATTCTGGCGCCTTCGGCAAAAGGCATTGCAAAATAACTCACATATGATTTTCCCCATCCCGGTGTGACGGCAAGTGGTGCACTTACAAAGTTGTAGGTTTCGTTCCACCCGTTACCAAAGAAAGGTCCGATTGGCGATTCGACCGAAGGAAACGAATTACCATCCCAAAACATCCTGATAATAATGTCGTTTCGGTTGAGTTGATCCGCTCCTGGGGCAATTGTGATCCAGATATGGCTGATCACACCAGCACCTTTAACATCCATGATGGTTGCCTTTTCACCGGGTTTAATGCCTTTAAGACAATCGTCGTTACCGCCGGTTTTATCATAGCTGCCTACTCGTTTTGATTTGAGACCCTCCTTTATCTGCGAAAGCGAAAACATCTCATTTCCAAAATTTTGTGAGAATCCAAATTCTGCCTGGATAACAATCAGCAAAATGATCAATAAATTCTTCATGATGAATTATTTAAGTTGAATGAATAGCTATACGAGGTTGTGGAATATTATTGCTGTAAACTTACATAGTTTTTAGCAATTCCAAATCACAAAATATTGGTTTGTTATTTTCAATACGGGTACTTCCAGACTTAAAAATGAATTAATTTATTCTTCGATGTTTTTTCCTGGTTCAAACGGGGTGACAAATGTCAGCGTGGTTTGTTTTTCTTAATACCTTTTCTTGCCAAAAAACCTTTTCCAAATCGGAAAGAGCCGCACCGTTAGCCAGTAAAATCGATTTGTTTTGAACCTGTAAGGCAGGTTTTTTAAATTGTATTCCGCAGAGTTGCATCCGGGTGGATGAACTACTATTGTCCCATGATTTTTTTTGTTTCCTGATCGGTCCAGTCGGTAATGAGTTGAATTTTTGCCTGGTTCAATTTAGTGTTTGGATGCATCAACGTATAAATCTTCATTGGCATCTCTTTTTTCGTAATTTGTTCCTTAATATCTCCCAGCTTCCGGACAAGCTTCCGTTTATTATAGGTGCTCCATTCTGAAAAATTTAATGCTTCGCGTCCTTTTGTAACATCACGAGCGATTAGCCATGAAACAGGTACAACATGGGAATACCACCGGTAGTCAGTCTGATTTGAATGGCAATCGAAACATGAAGTTTTTAAAATAGTCATTACTTCGTTGGATGCATTTTGTACCTGGATATTTTCCAGTACCGGAACTGATGAATTTGGAGGCAGTCTTGAAGGGATTAACTGAATTACAAGAATCACCAGCAGAATAGCTAACGAGAAATACAATTTCTTCTTCATTCTATCTAATATTGAAAGTATGGTACTTGATGAGACTTTTGTTTTAATCAACAAATATCATATCAAGAAATAAACTACCCCGACAAACATATATGAGGTAGTTTATTGATATTTGGTTTTCAATGGAAATGGTGCGGATTTCCAAATTAAGAAAAAAAGCTTTTTACTTCATTAAAGCATCTGATGTAGCCACAGCCCAATCTTTCAGGATTTTGGAATCAGCTTCCGAAATTTTTGCCTCCGGATGCATCTCAACCATTTTTTTAGGTGGCATCTCGCCTTTATCAAGCGTTTCAATAATCTTATCCAGCTTCGATACCTTGACTGACTTCTCAAGGCCCATCAAGGTGGTCCAGTTTAGCTTTTCCTTTGCCTTTTCCGATCTCCCTTCGGGACTATGGCAACCAAAACATTTACTGTCAATTACTTTTTTTACCGCTTCAGGATATTCTGTCGATACGCCGGCTTTTGCATCCTGGCTCCCCCGGTTTGTTAGCGCATTACATTGAAATGAAACTGCTACAAAGGCTAAACCCATTATCAGAACTGCTCTTTTTTTCATGCGTTTAAAAATTAAATGATACTTTATTAACTGATTTTAACTTTATAATGAACCTATCAATTTTAATCAACAAATAAAGATTAGTTTGGTTTTTACTTCTTATTACATTCCACTTCTTTGAAGCCTTATACCTATAGGGTGAAAATACGTTAACCATTTATATTTTTGAAGAGTAATCGACATTTGGGCAGCTTACACCAACGTTCGGCTGTATTGAAGGCAATTAATGAATTCAGTATTTATTTCTAATGTATCATTAAATTAGTCACATAACTGAATTTCAATGGAATTGGAATGTATTTTTTGATGGAATTGTTGCTATGTTGAGAGTATACTTTTTTGATTGGAAAATTAACTTCTATAAATTTTGAGGGAATATGAAATATTTTGGCAGAATAAATTGTTCCATCTGCATTAAAATAAGCAGTATTTATTACTTTTGATTTTTATAAGTACAAATTACTTTTAATACCAGCTAATATGAGAAAAATGAATTGCATTGGGATCCTTCTGATGGTACCTTTCATCCTTCAATCAATTTCGGGGTTTTCCCAGAATAAAATCGTCGTTCATGCCGACCAGCCGGGATCGACAATTGACAAAGCCATTTATGGACAGTTTGCCGAACACCTTGGGCATTGTATTTACGGTGGAATCTACGTTGGTGAAAAATCGGATATCCCAAATACCGATGGATTCAGATTGGATGTTGTCGGAGCATTAAGAGAGTTAAAAGTTCCGCTTGTTCGCTGGCCGGGTGGTTGTTTTGCAGATACTTACCATTGGAAAGATGGTATCGGACCCAAAGCCAACCGCTCTTCGATCATCAATGTGCATTGGGGAGGCGTTACCGAAGACAACAGTTTTGGAACTCATGAGTTCCTGAATTTCTGCGAGTTAATTGGTGCTGATCCCTATATTTGTTTGAATGTTGGTAGCGGAACGGTTCAGGAAGCTGCTGACTGGATCGAATATGTAACTTCATCGAATGAAAGTCCGATGACCAAATTGCGTAAACAGAACGGTCGTGAAAAACCATGGAACGTAAAATACTGGTCTGCAGGAAATGAAACCTGGGGATGTGGCGGTAACATGCGTCCTGAATATTACGCCGACCTTTATCGTCAGTATGCTTCTTATATGCGTGCCCCCGGAATGTATAAAATTGCAAGTGGTGCCAATTCGGATGATTATAACTGGATGGAGGTATTAATGCGTGAAACCAAAGGGATGATGAACGGGATTTCGCTTCATTATTATACGGTACCGCAGGATTGGAACAAGAAGGGATCTGCAACTCAATTTGATGAGACCGCATGGTTCACAACCTTGCAAAAGACTTTGAAAATGGAGGAACTGGTCACAAAGCACTCCGCGATTATGGATAAATACGATCCGACCAAAAAGGTAGGTTTACTTGTTGACGAATGGGGCAACTGGTTTGATGTAGAGCCAGGTACCAATCCTGGATTTCTTTTCCAGCAGAATACCTTACGCGATGCAATGGTGGCCGGTATCAATCTGAATATCTTCAATAACCATGCAGACCGCGTCAGGATGAGCAATATTGCACAAATGATCAATGTATTACAATCGATGATCCTAACCAAAGACAAGGAAATGGTTTTAACACCAACTTACTATGTCTTCAAAATGTACAATGTACACCAGGATGCAAAAATGTTGCCAATTGAGATCAAATGTGGAAAATACACTTCAGGTGCCAATTCAATTGATGCCATCAGCGCTTCGGCTTCGGTGAAGGATGGCATCGTAAGTATTACAATTTGTAATCTCGATCCTGTGAAAGCACAGGATATTAGTTTTGATGTTCAGGGACTTAAATTGGCAACTGTTTCCGGTAAAATCGTAACTGCCAATAAAATAAATGCTTACAACGATTTCGGTAAAAAGGAAGAGGTTTTTATGGCTGACTTCAAAGGCACAAAACTAAACAAAGGACAGGTTGAAGCTTCAATTCCTGCCAAATCGGTTGTGTTGATACAATTGAAATAGCAAATTAGAGACGGAGAGACTGAGTGAGAAATTGTGTCATTTTAGTCATTTGGTCATTGAGCCATTGGTTATTGAGTCAATTGTCATTTGGTCACTAGTCATTGATTCATTAGTCATTGAGCCATTTATACGACACTGAAGGTGTCGAATTTCAATAACCCCGGGTGAGCGATCGAAGAGAGCGTAACCTGGGGTATAAATGCAAAGAAGAAGACGGCGCATCTGCAAATGTCCAATAGAATTTACTTGCTGTATGCGCAGCAAGTTGAAATCTACACATAGATACTATAAAACAAAAGCCTTCTTTTACAGAGTTTTAACCAAATTGTAAAGACTTTTCAACCAAATTAAGCCATGAAAAAACTGCTTCTCCTTTTCCCTTTCCTGTTTTTCTCAGGTATTTTAGCAGCCCAATCCATTGAAAACGGCACCAGCCGATTCGATTCGGACTGGCGGTTCCACCTGGGTGGCGCATTAAGCGCCGAAAAACCAACTTTCGACGATTCTAAATGGCACGCCATTGATCTTCCGCACGACTGGAGCATAGAAAACATGCCTGTTTCTGATTCTCCTTTTAACCGCGATGCACTTAGTCAGGTGAATGGCGGTTTTACAACCGGAGGAACGGGCTGGTATCGTAAATCATTCGTTTTGCCTGAAGAATATAGTACAAAACGAATTGGCATTCAATTTGATGGTGTTTATATGAACCCAGAAATATGGATCAATGGCATTTCTTTGGGAAGTCACCCTTACGGTTATACTTCATTCTGGTACGATATTACCGACCATGTTAAATTTGGGAAATCAAATGTTTTGGCTATAAAAGTCAGGAATGAAGGGGAGAATAGCCGCTGGTATTCGGGATCGGGTATTTACCGGCATGTATGGTTAAAGATACTTGAACCGGTACATATTGCACAATGGGGCACAAGCATCACAACGTCTGAATTAAGTGAAGGTTCATCCAGTGTAAATATTAAAGCAAAAGTCGACAATCAGTCTAGCAACGCTTTTAAAGTTAAGGTGATTACCTGTATTTTAAATGCAAAAGGGGAGGAGTCTGGCAAAACCGAATCTGAACAAACTATTGAAAAAGAAGGATCTTCAGAATTTATTCAGTCCGTAGTAGTCTCAAAACCTGAACTTTGGTCAACTGAATCGCCCACATTATATGCTGCTGTCAGCGAAGTATATAAAGGTGATCAATTAGTTGACCATGTCGAAACGAAATTTGGAATCAGGACCGTTCAGTTTGATGTTGTGAATGGATTCAGGCTTAATGGGAAATTATTAAAACTGAAAGGCGGTTGTTTTCACATCGATAACGGACCGCTGGGTACAAAATCTTACGACAGGGCAGAGGAGCGCCGGGTTGAATTATTGAAAGCAAGCGGATTCAATGCAATACGATGTTCTCATAATCCTCCTTCACCTACCTTTCTCGACGCATGCGACCGTTTAGGTATGCTGGTTATTGATGAAGCATTCGATATGTGGTCGGATGGCAAAAATACAAATGACTATCATCTCTGGTTTGGGAAATGGTGGCAGAAAGACATTGAGAGTATGGTTCAACGTGATATCAATCATCCTTCTGTTATCATGTGGAGTATCGGAAATGAAATTCCCGGCATGGATTCTCCTGAAGTTGTTAAAACAGCAGAGCAATTAGCTGTTTTTGTGCGTAAAAGTGATCCTTCACGGCTTGTTACCGCAGCTGTAAACGGCCTTAACCCAGCCAAAGATCCCTATTTTGCAGCACTGGATATCGCCGGGTACAACTATGGTTCTGGCGGCGATCACCAGAAAAATGACATATTCGAAATCGACCATGTCCGTGTTCCTTCGCGGATCATGATGCAAACCGAATCGTATCCTTTGGAAGCATTCAAAAGCTGGATGGACGTAACTGATCATCCCTGGCTGATCGGAGATTTCGTTTGGACAGCTTTCGATTATATTGGCGAAGCGAGTATCGGCTGGCGTGGATATTTTCAGGAACAAAATTTTTATCCCTGGAACCTTGCCTTTTGTGGCGACCTAGATATTTGCGGTTGGAAACGTCCCCAATCCTTTTACCGCGATGCGTTGTGGAAAAGTAACCAACTTTCGCTGTTTGTGAAACCTCCAAAACCTTCTTTTGATGAAAATCCAAACCGTGAATCGTGGAGTAAATGGCACTGGTTTGATGCATTGGCCGATTGGAACTGGAAAGGATTTGAAAATTTACCACTTGAAGTAAATGTTTACTCATCTTGTGAGGAAGTGGAACTATTGTTGAATAACAAATCACTTGGGAGGAAGAAAACCAACAGAAAAACTGAATTCAAAGCCATTTGGAATGTTCCTTATCAGGCAGGAGAATTAAAGACAATTGGTTATGCAGGTGAAAAACTGGTCAATACCGCTGTTCTTCGCACTGCAAATGAACCTTCACAAATTAAACTGAATGCCGATCGAATTGAAATTAAAGCCGATGGCCAGGATTTGAGTTATATCACGGTGGAGCTTTTGGATAATCAAGGGAACCGCAATCCCAAATCAGAAAACCTTGTGAAGTTTGATATTGAAGGTCCTGGTACCATCGTCGGAGTTGGAAATGCCAATCCGATCAGTACCGAAAGTTACCAGGCTTCAGAACGAAAAGCATGGCAGGGTCGTTGTCTCGTGATTATAAAATCGGAACATCAACAGGGTAAAATAACCTTAAAGGCAACCTCCGGAAGTTTAAAACAGGCTGATATTGTGATTGATTCAAAATAGGCTTTAAAAATGCTTCTGGCATCTGGTGGCTTGCTTTTTGCCTCAAGTTAGAAACCGACATGCTAAGTATTAACTTAAAAAGGAGAATCTGATGGTTTAAAGGATTACATTTGAATGCGATCTTGAGTCTGCCAGTAACCAGTTGTCAACTGCCATTTGCTAAAACCAAGTTGCTGAAAACTAATAATTATAGCGCCAAATGAAAACATCAAAAGGAATACTCTCACTTTTACTCTTTTCTACGTTTCTTCTTTACGGATGTTCGAAAGCGTATTCGGGTTCTCCAATAACTTCTGACAGCAGTTTTGTAAAAGGGGCAGATATTAGTTGGCTACCCCAGATGGAGGCAACTGGTTACAAGTTCTATAATGACAAAGGAGTTGAGCAGGATTGTTTCCAGATTTTAAAAGATCATGGAATCAATACGATCCGGCTTCGAACGTGGGTAAATCCTTCAGATGACAAAGCGAGCGGTCATTGCGGCAAGGAAGAGACAGTTGCGATGGCCGTACGTGCGCAGAAATGGGGAATGAGGGTCCTTATTGATTTTCATTACAGCGATTCGTGGGCTGATCCCGGAAAACAGGTTAAACCAGCTGCATGGGTTGGTCATGACTTCACGCAATTATTGAATGACGTTTATGATTATACAGATGATGTGATGTCAGCATTAAAAACAAGCGGTGTAATACCGGAATGGGTTCAGGTTGGGAATGAAATCCCGGGAGGCATGATTTATCCCGAGGGAAGCAGTTCTAACTTTGGGCAGTTGGCACAATTGATAAATAAGGGTTACGATGCCATAAAAGCCGTCAGCCCTTCTTCAAAAGTGATACTTCATATCGATCAGGGAAATAACAATAGCCGGTTCAGGTGGTGGTTCGATAATGCCAAATCAAAGGGGGCTAAATATGATGTGATCGGTTTGTCCTATTATCCTTATTGGCTCGAAGGTAACCCTGACTACTTGCTCTCTATTGATGATCTTGGGAATAATTTGACTGATATGGCTTCACGTTATGGAAAGGAAGTAATGGTTGTAGAAGTTGGCGGTGAAGATACCAAACCTCAAAATACATACGATATGCTAATCGCCGTTCAAAAGAAGGTGATGGATGTTCCGGAAAGTAAGGGTCTTGGGGTAATTTACTGGGAGCCTGAAGGTGCAAAAAGCTGGAGCGGGTATTCCTTAAGTGCATGGGGAGCAGATGGAAGACCAACAATTGCTTTGGATGCTTTTCTGGCCAACTAACAGGTTAATAATTTATAATTTAGTAATAATGAAAACGATTCTTGTTCTACTGATTTTGCTAGTTTCAGGTTTCTCATACGGATCTGATTCTTATTCTAAATCCAATAAGCAGCTTCAACTGCAACCGACTAAAATTCCAAAGGTCAGTTATACCTTAACAGGAAAGGAGTTGATATCATTGTCAGATAAAATCATGTATAAGAAAACCCTTCAGGAGGACATGTATTTTTACCTGCTTCGTCCGCAGGGAAAAACAAAAAAGGCGCTGCCGGCAATTATTTATTTTACGGGTGGCGGATGGGTAAACGGGAGCGTGGATTCCCAGATTGCAAATGCTGCATGGTTTCGTGACCATGGTATTATTGGAATCACAGCAGATTACCGTGTGAAATCAAGACATGGAACAAGTCCCGTGGAGTGCGTCCGTGATGCAAAATCAGCTGTCCGGTATGTTCGGGCACATGCCAAAGAACTTGGAATCGATCCCAACAAAATTATTGTGGCCGGTGGTTCAGCAGGTGGACATATTGCTGCATGTACTGCAATTGATGGTGGCGATGAACCTGGTGAAGATTTGTCAATCAGCTCAAAAGCAAATGCTTTGGTCTTGCATAATCCTGTACTGGGCGAAGGTTTTGGGGAGTCTTTTTTTAATGAACATCCTGAATTTTCTCCATTACTACATATCAATAAAGGATGGCCACCAACAATTATTTCATGCGGAACTATGGATAAAACAACTCCATTTGTGGTGGCACAGAAATTTACCAGGATAATGACTGAATCGGGGAATACATGTGAATTGATCCCGGTTAAAGATGCAGACCATTCGTGCGACTGGCCCGTAAGTAATCCAAACTTTCTTCCCACTCTTAAGCGAATGACTCTGTTTCTGGAGAAACAGAAATTCGTTCCGAAAAGAAGGTGAAAATTATCAAAAACGAAGTTATTATAAGGTGATTATGCCGGCTTATTAGGTAATGAATTCCGACCTCGGTCTTCTGATTTTTTCAATTAATTTACGTTTTAAACTCGTTCCCTTCCTAAAAAAGCGTTTATTTTGCATAAAAATTGAATTAATGGATCGTGCTTATTTAGAGATCATCTTTTTGTGCGGATTTGTATTACAGGTGATTCTTCGCTCTTATTACATTCAGTACTACGTTACAGAAAAACACAAGCGTTACTTTAACAAAAAGGAACGCCTGTTTTTGTTGTTTATATTTGTTGGTTTTCAGTTACTTCCATTGCTTTATGTTTTCTCCGACTGGTTTGCATTCTTCGATTATAATCTTCCAAAATGGCTTGGATTTCCAGCCACTATGCTGTATGGATTTGGAATTTGGCTCTTTTTCAGGGCTCATGCTGATTTGGGAAAATATTGGTCCCCAGGTTTGGAGATTAAGGAAGATCATAAGTTGATCATTACCGGTGTTTTTCATTGGGTAAGGCACCCGATGTATGCCGCTTTTGTGGCAATTGCCGTTGCACAGGTATTTATGTTGCAAAACTGGATTGTTGGTCCAGCCTTTCTATTGCTTGCAATTCCATTCTATCTGAACCGTGTACATCGCGAAGAACGGCAACTTATCAGGCATTTTGGAGACGAATACCGAATTTATATGGAAGATACAAATGCGCTGTTTCCAAAGAAAGAGCAAATTGATTTATCTTTGATATTTAGTAAGTTAAGGTTTTCTACAAAAAATAAAGGATAGACTTCCGCCCATCCTTTATATTTTCTAACTAAACAAATAAGACTAACTAAGAATTCATTCTTTAAATCCTACACATTGCAAAAATATGCTGTGGAAGCTTCTCTTATATTAAGAGAACGTTAAATCTTTATTTTGGTTTCGAACTTAATGTATTTTCTTTAGTGATCGAGATACTTATTCATGTCACGACCAAAATTTTTGTTATTCTGAACTACCTTGCGAATGTTCCATTATGTGAAAAGTAAGGTAAAACGAAATAAAATAATAACAACTGTCATGCCTTTTGCGGCAACAGACAAGCTCAGGATTACAGTGCAATTTCAATGGAAAAAGAATAATTACTAAGCGATTCAAAGTTTAAGTAATTGCCAGGATATAATGTCGAATTTAGATTAGCAGGACCTTCCTTTTAGTTTATATAAGGTTTGTGATACTTTTCTGTAATCTTTCTGTAATAATTGTTACATGAACCTTACAGAAAGATTACAGAAACATTACACAAAGACCGAAGTTGGTATGGTGAAAGTAAATTTTAGGTAATCGGTGAATCTTGCAGTTGTCGCGATGAAATGTGAATCTCGTGACATTTTTTTCGCAATTAGTCGATGAATTTGGTGTTTGAGAATTCGACACCTATTTATTTTTATTACTAAGTATTTGGTGTGCTTATTTTTTTGGAAATTATTTAATTACAGCTTTTAGATCGCGTTTTGCAAGTGCACGACGTAAAGGGAGTAAATAGGATTTTGATCCTTTTTTTACTTCACATTTCCCTTTATAATGAATCAGATAAGTACACTGTGTTGCTTGTACTGTATCCAGTTCACAGATTTCAATAAGCGATTCTATGACGTAATCAAACGTATGGTAGTCATCGTTATGAAGCTCCAATGTCCGGATATGATCTTTGTCCAGATCTGTCGGAGAAATCTGATCTTTTTGCTTCTCAATTGTCATACTATTCAATATTTATTTTTCAGTTTTATTTAGAAACATCTCCTTTTAAAACACTATTTACAGGAACCCTCACTCCATTTTTAAAGGCGGCTAAAAAAGCTCCTTTTGCTCCTTCCAGAATTAATTGGTTCTTGAGCAATGAGGCATCTTTATAATTAGTAAAGTTTCCAACTGTATAAACAACGTATTTTTTTGGATCTGTATATTTGTCTATCGTTCTGAATTTAGATAACTTAGCATATTTCGTTTTAAAAGCAGGAGTCAATTTTCCGTTCGGAAAAGCTCCGATCTGAACCCTGAAAATAATATTGTCTTTTGTTTCCGACAGATTTTCTTCAATGACAGGCTGTTTGTTTTCATCCAGACTGTCGATTACGAATTTTGTATCAGGAACTTCAACGACTGGAGCTTCAACCAATGGTTTATCAACCAGCAATTTATCTGCCCTCAATTTCTCTCTTGCTGCGATTTCAATAATAAAAGCAGCCATTGCATCTGCACCCGTTTTTTCCCAGTAGCCGGCCTCTTTAACCCTTGCCTGCTCGAAAAAGGATTCACGGTCGCGAAGGAGTTGGTAAGATTGCTGTTCAGCATCTACAATTCTTTGTACGAGGGCAATTCTTGTTGTTACGTTATGCGTTTCTTCGTGAGCCTTTCGCAGAATATCTGTGTTTTTGACAATTGAATCGTTCTTAGCTGTTGCGATCCAGGCTTTTGCGAAAAGTATTTTTGCAGCTTCGCTTCTGAAGTCATAAATACTATGATAGGTCAGTTGGCTATTAATCTGGAAGTTAAACCATTCGACGCGCAATGAATCCGGAATAGGAAAAATCTTTTCATCAGGTAGCTTACCCGGAACTTTGATTGTATCGACAAATATGTTTTTAGGATCTCCTTTATCAACTTTAAAAGGGTTTATCCTTTTAACGCACATATCGATGTATTTATCATACTCAAGATCACGACGTTCCTTATTGCTTCCACTATATCTTTTATAGAAATCAATCGCTTCTGACCAGTTTTCGAGTGCGTGAAAATAATTACCGAGGTAAAAATTAACATTCGAAGGGGTTTTATCTACCACAGCATTTAACAAAGCCTCTTTGGTTGCAGTATCGAAACGATTATTCTTTAGCAATGAAACTCCGTAGTAATAATTATACATCGGATTATCGGGTGATTTGTTAATGAGCTGAGTGAAAATTGGTAATGCTTTTTCGTAATTTTTATCTTTAAAATATTCGATCGCAAGTGATTCATTTCCTGTTGTTTCCTGCGAAAACAGTAGGTTTGGAAAAAATAAAAACACACTTGCAATAACTATTAATGTCAGGCTCTTATGCAAAACTTTCATGATTTTTAATTCTGAAAAATTAATGAGCTAAAATTATACATTTTGGTGGATTTTTTCAGCTTAGAATAAATTTTTACTGTTTTATGTTCTCTTGCTTTTGATCTTAACTCCTTATTTTTTGTTATATTTGTGTATACAATTTTTGTTACAATATTAATTTAAAAACAATACAATATGATACAGTTAGTTGAAGGAATAGCGGCAGCCGATTTTTCTGGAATAAATCAAAACGGAGAAACAATTTCGCTAACGGGGTTTAAAGGAAAGAAGTTAATTCTGTATTTTTACCCCAAAGATAACACGCCTGGCTGCACTGCCGAGACATGTAATCTGAATGATAATTACGAGTTTTGGATATCAAAGGGTTACGAAGTTGTGGGTATTAGTCCTGACAGTGTAGCATCACATCAGAAATTTGTAGAAAAGTTTGGTTTGAAATTTAACCTGATTGCTGATACCACGAAAGAGATTCTTGAGGCTTATGGTGTCTGGGGAGAAAAAGTAAATTACGGAAAAACTTACATGGGTGTAATCCGGACAACCTTTGTAATTGATGAAAAAGGTATTATTGAAAAGATTTTTAAAAAGGTAGATACAAAAGAACATACTAATCAAATAGTTAAAGATTTATTAATTAAATAATTACATATATTTTTACCATGGCAAAAGAAGATTTGCAAAAGATCAACAGCGAAAAGCTGAAAGCCCTGCAGCTTACAATTGAGAAAATTGAAAAGAGTTACGGGAAAGGCTCAATTATGAGATTGGGAGATAAACCTGTTGATGATGTTCCGGCCATACATTCCGGTTCAATCGCATTGGATTTGGCCATGGGAATCGGTGGTTATCCCAAAGGCCGTGTTGTTGAAATATTTGGACCGGAATCTTCAGGTAAGACCACGCTTGCCATCCATGCGATTGCAGAATCGCAAAAAGCTGGAGGTATTGCGGCTATCATTGATGCAGAGCATGCTTTCGATCCGACTTATGCACAAAAATTAGGTGTAAATATCGATGAACTTCTTATTTCTCAACCTGATAATGGTGAGCAAGCGCTCGAGATTGCAGATAGTCTGATTCGCTCAGGAGCGATTGATATCATTGTAATTGACTCTGTTGCTGCTCTAACCCCAAAAGCGGAAATTGAAGGCGAGATGGGTGATTCGAAAATGGGTCTTCAGGCTCGTTTGATGTCTCAGGCGCTTCGGAAACTTACCGGAAGTATCAGCAAAACAAAAACATGCGTTATTTTCATTAACCAGTTGCGGGAGAAGATTGGTGTAATGTTCGGAAATCCTGAAACGACAACAGGTGGAAATGCCTTGAAATTTTATGCATCTGTCCGCTTGGATATTCGTAAAATTGGTCAGCTAAAAGACGGAGAAGAGGTTCAGGGAAGTCATACACGCGTTAAAGTTGTCAAAAATAAAGTAGCACCACCTTTCCGAAAGGCAGAATTTGATATCCTTTACGGTGAAGGGATTTCAAAAGTTGGCGAAATTATTGACCTCGGAGTTGAAATTAACCTGATTAAAAAGGCAGGATCATGGTTTAGTTACGGTGAAATTAAGTTAGGTCAAGGTCGTGAAGGGGTGAAAGTACTTTTAAAAGATAATCCGGAATTAATGGAAGAGCTTGAGTCAAAAATACTTGCCAGTTATGCACCAGCTTTGGATAAATAAATTGTTGTATACTTAACAAGAAATCTGAACTGGAAATTTTACAGTTCAGATTTTTTTTGGACTTTTGCAGACTAATTTAGATTGGATTACAAATCATTAAAGAATCCCCATGAAAATATTGAAATTTGGAGGAACTTCGGTCGGTTCGGTTGAAAATGTAAGGAGAATTGGCGAAATTGTTCTGAATCAACATGAGAAAATTATTGTCATTGTTTCTGCGTTGGGTGGAGTTACTGATCAGCTTCTTGCCGTGGCTCAACAAGCTGCATCAGGAGTTAAAATCAATGGAGAATTGAATGCTATACGAACTCGTCACGAGGAGATGATTCAGGGATTATTTAGTGATGATAATTCAATCAATGCTATCCAGGCTTTACAACCTCTTTTTGATGAACTCGAAAAGATTGTCCAGGGAGTAACACTAATTGGAGAACTCACACCAAAGACGCTTGACAAAATTCTGGGATTTGGTGAAAGACTCTCTTCCATTTTGATTAGCCGCTTTCTGAATGTTCAGCTAATAGATAGTTTGGAAGTTATAAAGACAGATCGAAGTTTTGGAAAAGCAAATGTTGATTTTGATCTTACTTACAAGTTAATCTCTGAAGTTTGTTCTTCAATTGTGCAATTTGCAGTAGCTCCGGGATTTATTTCGTCTGCTCCCGATAGTTCAATGACTACTCTTGGACGCGGCGGTTCAGATTATACTGCAGCATTGTTTGCCGCTGCGGTTCATGCCGAACAACTTGAAATATGGACCGATGTGGATGGTTTTATGACTGCCGATCCGCGGGTAATCAGCAAGGCTTATACAATTCCGATGCTTACTTATTCGGAGGCGATGGAGCTTTCGCACTTTGGAGCAAAGGTGATCTATCCTCCAACCATACTTCCTGTTTATCAGAAGAGTATACCTATTTATATAAAAAATACATTGAATCCCGACGGCGATGGAACTTTGATTTGCCAATCGGAAAATGATGTTAAGGACCATCCTATTAAAGGAATCTCCTCCATTTCCGGCATCACATTGTTTACGATTCAGGGACTTGGAATGGTAGGTGTAACAGGTATTTCGATGCGGCTTTTCGGCGCACTTGCTAAGGAGGAGATTAATGTAATTCTTATTTCTCAGGCATCATCCGAGAACTCAATAAGTTTTGCGATCGACTCTCATTTTGCAGATACTGCGCGTGATGCAATTTCTCTTGAATTTGAGCGAGAAATTGCTTCGGGGCGTATCAGTAAACTGGCATGCGAAAATGAGCTTTCAATTGTAGCAATTGTTGGCGAAAACATGAAGCATTCTGCAGGTATTGCCGGAAAGTTGTTTCATACAATTGGGAAGAATGGAATCAACGTTGTTGCCATTGCACAGGGTGCTTCGGAGCAAAACATCTCGTGGGTTGTTAAAAATTCCGATTTAAGGAAAACGCTTAATGTTGTCCACGAAGCGTTTTTCCTTTCTCCATATGTCGAACTGAATATTTTCCTTGTCGGAATTGGTACCGTCGGTCGTGATTTATTAAGTCAGATCAGCCGCCAGCAGGAAAAATTGAAAAAAGATCATCGTCTGAAACTGAAACTTGCCGGAGTGGCTAACTCGAGAAGAATGATTTTCGATCGTGAAGGGATTGATGTATCAGAGCTTAAAAATCTGATGAGTCAATCGGAGGAAAAATCGGATCTGAACCTGTTTTGTCAGACAATGGTACAGATGAACATGTTTAACTCTGTATTTGTTGACTGTACAGCGGATGCAAAAGTGGCTGATCATTACCTTTTTGTCCTCGAAAATTATATTTCTATCGTTGCAGCAAATAAAGTTGCAGCATCATCTGAATACAGCCGTTATCGCGCATTGAAAGAGATGGCTGCGAAACATGGTGTGAAATTTTTGTTCGAGACCAATGTTGGGGCGGGACTTCCATTGATCTCAACGATAAACGATTTAATGCGTTCCGGCGACCGGATTGTACGCATCGAAGCGGTACTCTCCGGAACGCTGAATTATATTTTCAACACTTTGAGTAAAGAAATTCCGTTTAGCAAGGCTGTAAGAATGGCAAAGGAGATCGGTTATTCAGAGCCTGATCCGCGGATTGATCTTAGTGGTATCGACGTGATTCGCAAGCTTGTAATATTGGCACGTGAGTCAGGATATAGAATAGAAAAAGAGGAGGTTATCAATAATTCTTTTATTCCTGATAAGTATTTTAATTCATCGATTGACGAGTTTTGGAATACGATCAGTGAGATGGATGAAGTGTTCGAGAAACAGCGTGTTGTTCTTGAAGCCGGAAAGCAGAAATGGCGTTTTGTCGGTGTGATGGAAGAGGGAAAAGCATCTGTCTCGCTTAAAATAGTCGATCCGGGTCACCCGTTTTACGACCTCGAGGGAAGCAACAACATTATTTTATTAACGAGTGAACGTTACAACGAATACCCTATGTTGATCAAAGGTTATGGAGCTGGTGCCGCAGTGACTGCTGCTGGCGTATTTGCCGATCTGATCAAGGTTTCGAATATTTGATGATAGAGGTAACCCTGTTGGGGCAACCCTATATGGTCGCCTCACTTTGAAAAAAAAATGATATAAATGAAGCATATAATTATTCTTGGTGATGGAATGTCGGATCAGCCGGAAATTGAACATGGTGGTTTGACACCTCTAATGGCGGCTAACATACCAAATATAGATAAACTGGCTGAAAAGGGGCGGTCCGGATTACTGAAAACAATTCCTGAGAGACTCCATCCCGGAAGCGAAGTAGCAAATCTTGCCGTACTAGGTTACGATGTTGAAGCGGTTTTCGAAGGTCGTGGTGTGATTGAAGCTGCCAGTATCGGCGTTGAGCTTGAACCCGGAGACCTCGCGTTGAGGTGTAACCTGATATGCGTAAAAGGTGAAAAGATCAAGAATCATTCTGCCGGGCATATTCCGACTGCCGAAGCGAATGAACTCATAAAATATCTCAATGAAGAGCTTGGCAGTGATAAAGTTAAGTTTTATCCGGGCGTTTCGTACCGTCATTTGCTCGTTATTAAAGGGGGGAATAAATCATTGAATTGTATCCCGCCGCATGATGTTCCGGGAACATCAGTATCAGATGTACTGCCCTCTGCTTCAAATGAATCAGGTGAAGAGACGGCACAGCTTATTCTTGATTTGATCCACCAGTCTCAGAAACTTTTAAAATGTCATCCTGTAAATCTCAAACGTAAGTTGGATGGGAAGGACATGGCGAATTCAATATGGCCTTGGTCCCCCGGCTATAAACCCGCGATGAAAACATTGAAAGAGATGTTCGGAATCAAAAGTGGCGCAGTAATTTCTGCCGTTGATCTGATACAGGGCATTGGCGTATATGCAGGACTGGATGTGATCAAAGTAGAAGGTGCAACTGGATTATATGATACAAATTACGAAGGGAAAGCAGTAGCTGCTATTGAAGCTTTGAAAACGCATGACTTTGTTTACCTTCATATCGAGGCGAGTGATGAAGCGGGTCATGAGGGTGATTACGATTTGAAATTGAAGACCATCGAATACCTCGACAACCGGGTTGTCAAATATCTTGTTGATGAAATTGCTAAAATGGATGAACCTGTTGCGATCGCTATACTTCCTGATCATCCTACACCCTGGAAATTGAAAACGCATACGCGCGATGCAGTTCCTTTTTTGATCTGGTATCAGGGTATTCAGCCTGATGAAGTACTTCATTATGATGAATTTTCTGCACGAAAAGGCAATTATGGTATACTTGAAAGCCAGCAGTTTATGCAGGAATTTTTACGGAAATGATTAGATTTAGATTAAAATGAAGTATTACAGCACCAACCATAAAACTCCAGATGTCAGTCTTGAAATAGCGGTTACCCAGGGACTGGCCGCTGATCGTGGTCTGTTTATGCCCGAAAGAATTGATCCATTACCTGAATCATTCTTTAAGGAAATTGGATCAATGAATTTTCAGGAGATCTCGTTCGAGGTAGCTAAGAAATTCTTTGGCGAAGATATACCGGATCAAATCCTAAAAAAGATTGTGTTCGATACACTGAGTTTCGATACACCATTGGTAAAAGTGAATGATAATATTTTAGCACTTGAACTCTTTCATGGTCCAACCTCTGCTTTTAAAGATGTTGGCGCCCGGTTTATGGCGCGCCTTTTGTCCCATTTCCTGGGGAAAGAGAAAAAGATGGTGCATGTATTAGTGGCAACTTCCGGAGACACAGGAAGTGCAGTCGCCAACGGATTTTTGGGCGTTCCCGGAATTCAGGTACACGTCCTTTATCCTAAAGGTAAAGTGAGTGATATTCAGGAGGCACAGTTTACGACATTAGGCCAGAATATTAGTGCTCTTGAGATTGACGGTACTTTCGACGATTGCCAGGCATTGGTGAAGTCGGCATTTATGGACGAGCCTCTAAAGAAGAAGATCACAATTACTTCTGCCAACTCAATTAATGTGGCGAGGTTTCTCCCGCAGGCGTTCTATTATTTCAATGCCTGGGCTAAATTGGAGGATCAGTCGCGCAAGGTTGTCTTTTCAGTTCCAAGCGGCAATTTCGGCAACCTCACAGCCGGACTCTTTGCCAAAAGGATGGGATTGCCTGTGAGTAAATTCATAGCTGCCAATAATTTGAACGATATCGTATTCAAATATCTCCAAACCGGAGTTTACGAGCCTCAGCCTTCAATTTCGACCATTGCCAATGCCATGGATGTTGGTGATCCCAGCAATTTTGCCCGGATCCTCGATTTGTATAGCAACAATCATCTGGCAATTACAAATGATATTGTCGGAACTACCTATACGGATAATGAAATCAGGGAAACACTTTTATCTGTTTATAAAACAACTGGTTATCTTCTCGATCCGCATGGGGCTGTTGGTTACCGGGCACTCGATGAATTACTAAATGAAGGTGAAACCGGAATTTTTCTTGAAACAGCGGATCCTGCCAAATTCACCGGAACTGTCGAACAGGTGGTTGGAAAAGGGAATGTTCCAATGCCTGAAAAACTTCAGAAATTTATGAAAGGCAAAAAACTAAGTATTACATTTCCTGCTAGGTACGATTCTTTCAGAGCTTATCTTGGCGGATTGGTATAGATCTCTTCATTTCTAATCTTAAAATACAAATAATTGATATGTAATCATTTATTTGTATTTTTTTTATTTTCATGTGTTGAATGGACGACTATTTGCTGTGATTTTTTGCAAAAAATGACAGTATTTACGCAACCTTTTTTTATTCCACTTTATCTTTTCATAGAATTTTAAAATTTGAAACTATGAACAAGAAAATAGGATTTTTAAGGCTGATCATCCCGGCGGTTCTATTGCTCGGGGTGATTTTTACATCCTGCATAAAGGATGATGATCACTATTCAATAGGTGATTTTTTAGTAACCTTTGGAACGATTGAAAAGAAAAGTACTGCTGTAAATGATTACGTCATACACCTGGATCATGGCGATAAAGTCGTGCCAGTTGCAACAGCAGTCCCATGGTTTGAGATTAAAAACAACCAACGGGTACTGGTGAATTTTAATCCGTTGAGCGATCAAAAACTAACTGATTCAACAGTAACTTATTTGGCTAAGATTACTGGTCTACGTGATATTCTTTTCAAGGATATCAAGAAATACACGCAGGTGGCCGATGATAGCATGGGGCACGACCCGATCATTATCAAAGATGCCTGGATTTCGAAAACCGGGGGAATTCTTACGATCGACATGAAGTACTACACCCAGGGTTCGGTTCATTACATCAATCTGATTGATAATGGAGAGGCAAATGGTATTGCTAGTCCATTTATTCTTGAACTGCGTCACAATGCCCGTGGTGATCGTAAGGATTATCCCGCTACTGGTTATGTCAGCTTTAGGCTTGATTACCTTAAACTAACTGGTAAGAATGAAACCAAATTTTTTGTCCGTTATACAGATTATGATGGCAGACGAATTGATATGCCTTTTACATTTAAATATTGATGTAGTCGCTTAGTAAACAGTTCAGTCTTAAACCTGTGAATCTCTTGATTTACAGGTTTTTTGTTGTATGACTTTTAGGATGAGGTGAAACCACGTGTTATTGAAAGGCTTCCGGTCATTTCTTTGGCTGAATGACGTTTGCAAAATGAGCATCACCCCGGTTTTTTCAATCAAGTGCTTTACCCGGCGAAATATCTTTGTGGTTTTACATTTTGTCATCGGTTTAATGGATATGGGAATTTGGTAAAACCTACTTTCCAAATACTGAATCGTTCAGTAGCCGGTATTCGAACCGTTCAGTATTACCGTACTGAAGTGTTCAGTAGCCGGGATTCGAACCGTTCAGTATTACCGTACTGAATCGATCAGTATTATCGTACTGAACCGTTCAGTATTATCGTACTGAAGCATTAAGTATTGTCGTACTGATGCATTTAGTATTAAAATGCTGATAAGTATAGCTTTAGCAATTCGGGTCGTTCAATTCACGTTACAAAAAGCTGGTCTACGTATTTTGGGATCAACTCAAATCGTTATCCAACCGTTTTATTGTTGTAGTTAATCCAAAACCGTTTATTTTTGTGCGAAATAAAAACCAGACAATGAAGAACCTGTTCGTGTTTTTTCTGATCGTTATCCTTTTTTCAGCCTGTATGAAAAGTGAAAAACCTGTTCCCGATAAAGCGATTATTGCAAAAGCAACGCTAAAATTATCCTCCAATCTTATGACTCCCGAAGTATTGTGGTCGTTTGGCCGTGTAGCCGGAGCTCAGGTTTCCCCCGGCGGAACCAAGGTTTTGTACAGTGTTTCGTATTACAGCATTCCCGAAAATAAAGGGAATTCTGAAATATTTGTCATGAATGCCGATGGCTCTGATAAAAAACAAATTACGCAAACTGCCACGCGCGAAGCTGCTGCACGATGGATGAAAGATGGTAAAACGATTGCATTTTTATCTTCCGAAACCGGAAGTATGCAATTATGGACAATGAATGATGACGGGAGCAATCGCCGGCAAATCAGTTCTCGCGAAGGCGATATCAGCGATTTTAACTTTTCACCGGATGAATCGAAGCTGCTTTTTGTGGCCGATGTAAAATATGGTGAACGTACGGTGGATAAATATCCCGATCTGCCCAAAGCGACCGGTGTTATTGTGAATGACCTGATGTACAAACACTGGGACGAATGGGTACAAACAGTTCCTCATCCTTTTGTAGCAGACTTTGCAAATGATAAAATTGGAAATGAAATTGATATATTAAAAGGTGAACCTTTCGAAAGCCCGATGAAACCGTTCGGTGGGATCGAACAATTGGCCTGGAGTTCCGATGGAAAAATAGTGGCTTACACATGCCGCAAAAAAACCGGGAAAGAATATGCACTTTCGACCAATTCGGATATTTATTTCTATAACCTCGAAACCGGCAAAAGCGAAAATAAAACACAGGGAATGATGGGTTATGATCAAAATCCTGTTTTCTCACCCGACGGAAAATGGTTGGCATGGGAAAGTATGGAGCGCGATGGTTATGAGGCAGATAAAAACCGATTATTTTTAATGAACCTGCAAACGGGCGAAAAGACAGACCTTTCAGCTGAATTTGATCAAAGTTCGTCAGCTCTGACATGGACAGCTGACAGCAAGTCGATTTATTTTGTAAGTTGCTGGCATGCTTTGACTCAGATTTATCGTGCTGATGTTACTGACAAAAAAATCACTCAGATTACCAAAGGTGTTCATGATTATTCCACAGTTGCATTGGCCAAAGAGAACCTCATAGGTGTTAAACATTCGATGAGCAAACCTGATGAAATTTATTCCATTGACCCCAAGAGCGGAGCCGAAACAGAACTTTCGTTCGAAAATAAAGATTTGCTGGCCCAGTTAAAAATGGGAAATGTGGAAGAACGCTGGATCACAACCACCGATAAAAAACAAATGCTTACCTGGGTTGTTTATCCGCCTGATTTTGATAAGAATAAGAAATATCCGACATTGCTTTTCTGTGAAGGCGGACCACAATCGACTGTTAGTCAGTTCTGGTCGTATCGGTGGAATTTACAGTTGATGGCTGCTAACGGTTATATCATTGTAGCTCCGAACCGTCGCGGACTTCCAAGTTTTGGTAAAGAATGGCTCGAACAAATCAGTGGCGATTATGGCGGACAAAATATGCTTGATTATTTCTCGGCGATTGATGCCTTGGCAAAAGAACCCTATGTAAATAAAGATAAATTGGGCTGTGTGGGAGCAAGTTATGGCGGATTTTCGGTTTACTGGCTTGCCGGGCATCACAACAAACGATTCAAAGCCTTTTTAGCCCACGATGGTATGTTCAACCTTCCACAGCAATACCTCGAAACCGAAGAAATGTGGTTTGTAAACTGGGATCTGGGTGGCGCTTACTGGGATAAAGCCAATGCCATCGCACAGCGATCGTATGCCAATTCGCCGCACTTATTTGTTGATAAATGGGATACTCCTATCCTGGTTATTCATGGAGAAAAAGATTATCGCATCCTCGCCTCTCAGGGTATGTCTGCATTTAATGCGGCGGTCCTTCGTGGAGTACCAGCTGAAATGCTGATCTTCCCTGACGAAAACCATTGGGTACTTAAACCTCAGAATGGAATACTTTGGCAGCGCACCTACTTTCAATGGCTTGATAAATGGCTGAAGTAAGTAGTTAGTGAAGAATTTAAAAATCGTTTTATCATTTTTTTAGCTTTCATTCATATGAGTGTACGCAGTTCAGGAATATTATTGCATCCTACGTCTCTTCCCGGAAGATTTGGAATTGGTTCTTTAGGCGAGGAAGCACGTAAATTTATTGACTGGCTTTCGGAATCGGGGCAGAAAATCTGGCAAATTTTGCCGCTTGGTCCTACAGACCTTAGCCATTCGCCCTATCAGTGTTATTCTGCCTTTGCGGGAAATTCTGATTTAATTGACCTTGACGAACTTGTTGAACTTGGATTGCTGCAAACTGAAGATTTGGTACTTCCAAAAGCATTTCCTTTAGATAGTATTGATTATCATAGTATCCGAAAATTTCGTGAGCCGCAGCTTCACAAGGCGTTTCTCCGTTTTCGCGAAATCGGAGGCTTTGGATGGGAAAATTATCTTCAGTTCTGGAGCGAAAATTCGTGGTGGCTCGAATCATATTCGTTGTTTTATGCATGCCGAAAGAATATTAAATCAAAAGATTGGAGTTACTGGGAAGAACCTTTGGTATTGCGTACGGAAGAATCACTCAACCTTTATTATCGCACTTATCGCGAAGATGTTGAATTTCAGCGGTTTTTACAGTTTCTCTTCTTTAAGCAGTGGTTTGCACTCAAAAAATATGCGAATGATTTAAAAATCAAGATATTTGGAGATATTCCGCTCTATGTTTCGTACGATAGTTCCGATGTATGGACCAATCAGGATATTTTTCTGCTCGACAAAAAGAAAAAACCGGTAAAGGTTGGAGGAGTACCCCCCGATTATTTCAGTGAAACTGGTCAGCTTTGGGGAAATCCGCTTTACGATTGGGAGAAACTCAAACAGCGGAATTACGATTGGTGGATTGCGCGTCTGCACTTCAATCTTCATATGTTTGATTTAATCCGGATCGATCATTTCAGAGGGCTGGAATCGTACTGGGCAATTCCTTACGGTGATAAAACTGCTGTTAACGGTGAGTGGTTGAAAGCCAATGGTGATGCCGTTCTTAAATTATTACAAAGCCAGATTGGCCTTTTGCCGATCATTGCTGAAGATTTGGGAACCATAACGAAAGAGGTTCATCATTTGCGGAAGAAATACCGTTTACCGGGTATGAAAGTTTTGCAATTTGCTTTTGCTTCCGATGCAGAAAATGAACACCTACCTCATAATTATGAGCTTGATTTTGTGGCTTATACAGGAACACATGATAATGACACCACCGTAAACTGGTTGAAAACGGTGAAAGGGGAGGAGCGTGAACATTTGAAGAGGTATTTTGGCACATCGACAGTTGATTATTGGAAAATGATCAGGACTGTAATTGGTTCTGTTGCACAAACCACAATTATACCTTTGCAGGATGTGCTTGGTCTGGATGCGTCAGCCAGAACGAATACCCCTGGAACAATCATTGGTAACTGGAAATGGAAACTGGCGTCTCTGGAAATTTTAAAGGAACCGGGTCAAAAGCTAAAAGAGCTGACAACTTTATACGGACGCTAGAACGGCTTCAATAAATTTCTCTGGTTGTTCGGCATGCAACCAATGGCCGGCATCCGGAATGCTGATCAGTCGGGCTTCCGGGTAAATTTCCTTGATGTCCTTAAAATCCTGATCGGATATATAATCGGAACTGAGTCCGCGAATAAAGGTAACGGGGTAATTGAGAATCGGCTGGCGGTCGGAAAACCAGTCGCTGTTCACATCAGTAGTGATCGAATTGAGCGCATGCTTGAGTACAGAAACGTTTATCTTCCACTCAAAATAACCTTCTTTGCTTCGGTGGATATTTTTAATCAGGAATTGTCGTAGCACGCTATCCTTCAGTTTTTCGGACAAAAAGTAATCAATTTCCTTGCGTGATGTAACAGCAACCAGGTTAAGCTCTTCCATTAATCCCAGGATCAGTTCGTGTTGTAATACCGTCTTAAATGGTTTTTTCGTTGAATTATAGTTTTTTGGGGCTATGTCGGCAATGATCAGTCTGGTAATCAGTTCCGGATATTCGGCAGCAAACATCATCGCGAGTTTACCACCCATACTATGCCCAAGAATAGTCGCTTTGCTGATATGAAGGTCACTGAAAAACTGATAAAGATCGTCAACCATGTCCTGGTAAGTATGTGTTGACGTATGTGGTGATTGTCCGTGATTACGAAGATCAGGAATGAAGACAGTAAATCGCTCCTCCAGCTTTCTTGCAATCGAAATCCAATTATCCGATGATCCATAAAGCCCATGTAGGATAATTAAAGGCAAACCATGACCAGATTTTCTGAAATTTAATGTTACCGACATTATCTCAGACACTCCTTATACTTGAGGATTGTCAGCTCAAGTCCCAGATACAACGCATCCGAAATCAATGCATGACCGATTGAAACCTCCAGTAAATTTGGGATCGACTGGTTGAAAAACTTCAGATTCTCAAGACTTAAGTCGTGACCGGCATTTACACCAAGGTGAAGATCAGCTGCAACTTTAGCAGCTTTGACGAAAGGTTCGATGGCTTGATCGGGATTAAACGGATAGCCTGTGGCATAAGGTTCTGTATAAAGCTCAATGCGATCAGCACCGATGATCGCAGCACCTTCAACCATTTTAGTATCAGCTCCTACAAATAGTGAGACGCGTATTCCAGCTTTCTTTAATTTTGTGACAACCTCTGTCAGAAAATCTTTTTGCGTAATGGTGTCCCAACCGGCATTTGAAGTGATAGCATCGTGTGCATCAGGAACAAGAGTTACCTGGTCGGGTTTCACCTCGAAAACAAGATCGAGAAAAGATTCAGAAGGATATCCTTCTATATTAAACTCTGTGGTTATAATTGGCCTTAACTCTCTTACATCCGAATAACGGATGTGACGCTCGTCCGGGCGAGGATGAACAGTAATTCCTTCCGCACCAAATTCTTCACAATTTATGGCTGCAAGCTTAACATTTGGCGTATTTCCCTGTCGGGTGTTACGTAGTGTTGCTATTTTATTTATATTTACGCTTAAACGTGTCATAGTTTCTATTCACTTATTTGGTGTGCAATTTACAACTTTGATTCGAATTCGATAACAAAATAAATCAATTATTGTGATAGCCGAAAATTTGATTACTGAATCCATTCCAACCGTCACACTCCAGGAAGTTGGATCTAAAGTGTTGACATTGATGGAAATATTTCGTGTTTCTCATCTCCCTGTTGTCGTAGGAAAGGAGTATTTCGGGGTTATTTCTGATAAGGATATTTATGACGCCGAGAACTTCGACGAGAAAATCGAAAGATACATTACTCCGATACTTTTGCAGCCGCATGTGCATGCCAATCAGCATATTTTTGAAGTTGTAGGAGTTGCATTGGGATGTGGTGTATCTATAGTTCCGGTATTGGCGGAAGATCATTCTTACATGGGATCTATTACGCGTACTGATCTTGCGTTTAAACTAACTGAACTTTTTTCCTCCAATGAACCTGGCGGAATCATCGTTTTGGAATTGACTGAAATCAATTATTCACTATCACAGATCTCCCAGATCATCGAAGGGAATGATGCCCGAATTCTTAGTCTCTATATTCACAAGCCTTCGCCGTTTTCGAAAGAACTTGATGTTACAATTAAAGTAAATGTTGTTGATCTTTCAGGAATTATTCAGACTTTTGCACGCTACGATTATCTGATTAAGGCAACTTATATGGATCAATCACAAATAAAAGGTCTGTTTGATGATCGGTATGACCAATTTATGAGATATATAAACGTATAAATATCAATTTATTAAATGAGAATAGCGGTATTTGGCCGAAACATTAATCCAATTTTTTACGATAGTCTGAAACGTTTGTTCACGATATTGCATCTACATGGTGTAGAGGTTACCGTGTATCAGCCATTTTTGGAATATATGCGGAGTAAGATTGACTTCGATCCTAAGACAATTACTGATTTTTCGAACCACAAAGAATTGCGAAATGTCGACTTTTTCTTCAGTATCGGAGGTGATGGGGCATTCCTTGAGGCAATTTCCCTGGTTAGGGATTCCGGAATTCCGATGGTTGGAATCAACAGTGGGCGACTTGGATTCTTAGCCGATGTGGCTCAAGCGGAACTTGAAAGTGCCATGGATCGATTTTTTGCTGGGAAATACTTTCTGCAACCGCGTTCTTTGATTAGGCTGGAAAACGATTTAGGATTATTTTCAGAATTTCCATATGCTTTGAATGAATTTACTGTTCACAAACAGGATACTTCGCAGATGATTACGGTGCATGTCGAAGTTGGTGGCGATTATTTGAATTCTTATTGGGCTGATGGTTTAATTGTTTCAACGCCTACAGGATCAACGGCTTATTCGTTAAGTGTTGGCGGACCAATCATTACTCCTACAGCTGCGAATTTTATTATAGCGCCAATTGCTCCGCATAATTTGGCAATTCGTCCGGTTGTAATTCCTGACTGTGAGGAGGTTAAGCTTATGGTTGAGGGTCGTGGCGAACGTTATATGGCGTCTCTCGATTCTCGTTCGGATGCATTTGGTTCAGATATCGAGATGCGGTTGTGCAAAGCCGATTTTTCGATAAATGTGTTACAGTTTGATAATCAATCATTTTATAATACGCTTCGAAATAAGCTGATGTGGGGAATCGATAAGCGAAATTGAAATAGTTTTTAGCTGTTTTGGGATTCCTTATTTTTATCCGTTAAATTTTGACTGAAAAAAGGGAAATTAGGGTTAATCTATTACTTTTGTAACCTTTAGTAAAAACAAGATAATTTTTGAAGCTGTCATTTTGAATAAATTCACTGAATATTGTTACAAATGAGAAAGTTGATAGTGGTCATAATGCTCATCATGTCAAGCCGTTATGTCATAGCACAAGCGACCACTGATCTTGGTGTACAAGTTGCAGCTGCGACTTATTGGGGCGATATTGCGAATGTCAACTACTCCAAATCAATTACTCCTGTAGTTGGGATTCTGGGTCGATATAATTTCAATAAGCGATTAGCAATAAGAGGCCAACTGTTTACCGGAAATCTAAAAGCTGAAGGTTTTTTCAGTAATGTGAATATCTGGCAATCGGGTCAACCACGTATTTTCCCTGAGTTATATCCCAAAGATCCTGATTTTAATTTCAATTTCAACCGCTCTTTCCAAAGTGTGGAGGCGCTTTTTGAATTTAATTTCCGCGACTATAAATTGGGAAGTACCAAGAAAGACAATTATACTCCATTTATATCAGTTGGTCTCGGAGGTTTTTTTTCGAGAGCATCACGTGTTGGGTCTTTTATTCTTGAACCTGATGTATCTGTTCCTGCTACAGCAACAACACCTGACTTCTATGCGCCTTATTACATTGGAAATAATAAGTTAACGAATAATTCGGATGTAATGACGCTTACAATTCCAGTAGGTGTCGGACTGAAGTTTAATATTACGAAACGATTAGGAGGGATTGTTGAAGTAATTGTCCGTAAGACTTTTGCAGATAATATTGATAATCTGGATGATCCGCAGAGGTTTAAGTTACCGCTTGATCCACTCGGACCAAATTACCCGAGTTATCCGGATAAGGTTTCCGGGATGCAGTTGAATAACAATGATTGGTATGCTACACTTGCGGTTTCGCTGTGTTACCAGTTGTGGAGCAGCAAGGGGAATTGCGCAATTTATGATAAGATCAAAAAATAGGAAATGGTCATTGATGAACTGAAGAAAAATTTTATCCCCCGCCATGTTGCAGTAATTATGGATGGGAATGGACGATGGGCAGAACTGCATGGGAATGACAGGATTTTTGGTCATCAACAGGGCGTTGACGCAGTGCGATCGATCGTTGAAGGAGCGGGTGAAGCGGGGATTGAATATCTGACTCTTTATGCATTTTCGACTGAAAACTGGGATAGGCCAAAAGATGAGGTAAATGCTTTGATGTCATTACTTGTCAATGCAATTGTACACGAAACCGAAAACCTGAACGAAAAGAATGTAAGGATGCTGGCAATTGGTGATATTGTTTCTTTGCCAGTTGATGTGCAGTTAAAGCTCGCCGAAGCTGTTGAAAGCACTTCTTTGAATACTGGCCTCAACCTCGTACTTGCATTAAGTTATTCTGGCAGATGGGAAATTCTTGAAGCAACGCGAAAAATTGTGCGCAGGGCACTTAATGGAGAAATTACAGAAAACCATATAAATGAATGTGAATTTGCAAATCAGCTCTCAACATCGGGGATTCCTGATCCCGAACTATTAATCAGAACGAGTGGAGAATACAGGATTAGCAATTTCCTGCTTTGGCAAATTGCTTATAGTGAATTTTATTTTACCCCTATTTTATGGCCCGATTTTCGAAAAGAGAATCTGTTCGATGCCATAGTCGATTTCCAGCATAGAGAGAGAAGATTTGGAAAAACAAGTGAACAAATCAGAAGCTAAAAATGTACAAAAAACTGATAATTTTTTCCCTGGTAATATTTGGAAGTATTAACCTTTTTTCCCAGGTAGTTGCCGATAGTACGAATTTTTCAATCTATTACGATAGTGCGAAAAAATATACCCTGGCTGGGTTGGAGGTGAGCGGAATTCGATTTCTGGATACCGAGGTTCTTAAAAATCTGTCGGGTTTGACAATTGGTGATGAAATCACGATTCCAGGCGACCAAATCACTTCTGCGTTAAAAAAATACTGGCATCAGGGTCTCTTTTCGGACGTAAAAATTTCTGCAACCAAAATTGTCGGAAGTAAAATATGGCTCGATATTTACCTACAGGAACGCCCACGGCTATCGCAGAAAATTTATAAGGGTATTTCGAAGAGTGAAAAAGAGGATATTGAGAAGAAAGTAATGTTGTTGATTGGCGGGCAGGTTACAGATAACCTGATTAATACTGCTGAGCGTCAGATTCTGGGAATTTTCACTGCGAAAGGTTTTTACAACACTGTTGTAAATATCGTTCAGCGTGATGATACTGCAAAGGTAAACCAAGTTATCCTCGATATCAATGTAAATAAGAAAACAAAGGTCAAGATCGGGGGAATCGAATTTGTAGGTGTAAAATCGCTTAGTAGTCATGAACTCGAGAAATCGATGAAGAAAACCAAAGCGAAAAAACTTCGTAATTTCTTTTCATCGAAAAAATTCCTGGAAGATAAATTTGAGGAAGACAAGCTGAACCTGATAAAAAAATATAACGAAAAGGGTTATCGCGATGCTATGATCGTGGCCGATACAATCACTAAGGATACTTTACGGAATACTGTACATCTTAAATATTGGATTGAAGAAGGTAAGCGTTATTATTTCAGGGGCATCCGTTGGGTGGGTAATACTGTATATACAGATCTTCAGCTTAACAGGGTGTTAGGTATTAAGAAAGGTGACATTTTCGACCAGAAATTGTTGGATAAGAGACTTACCGAAGATGATGATGCTGTATCCAATTTGTATCTTAACACCGGATATCTTTTTTTCAACCTGAATCCTGTTGAGATTAATGTAGCGAATGATTCTATCGACTTTGAAATGAGAATGGTCGAAGGTACACAGGCAACTATCAATGAGATTGGGATCAAAGGAAATACCAAAACAAATGAGCATGTTGCCCGACGCGAACTTTACACACGGCCAGGACAGTTGTTCAGTAAGGAAAATATTATTCGCTCGGTGCGGGAGTTGTCACAAATGGGTCACTTCAACCCTGAAACAATTAAACCAGATGTTGTACCTCATCCTGAGGATGGGACTGTAGATATCAATTATGAACTTGAAGAACGTGCCAACGACCAGATTGAACTTTCGGGTGGTTGGGGAGCAGGTATGTTTGTCGGGACGGTGGGATTGAAATTCTCGAATTTCTCTATCCGGAATATAACCAACAAGAAGGCATGGAAGCCTCTTCCTACAGGGGATGGTCAGTCGCTATCCCTTAGGGCACAAACGAATGGTTCTTATTATCAATCGTATAGTTTTTCTTTCACCGAACCTTGGTTAGGTGGGAAAAAACCAAATTCATTTACTTTCTCTTTGTATTATTCGAAGCAAACGAGTGGTGATCAGGCTTATAACTACACAGGTAATTATAACGGATATAGCGGAGCGGGTTATGGGAATACATATGGTAGTGGTTATAACCAATATAACTATGCTATTACTGAGAAAATGGGAGTATATGGTGGTTCCATCGGACTTGGTTACCGTTTGCAATGGCCTGATAACTACTTCACAGTTTATCATGAGGTGGCCTATCAGTTGTATGTTCTCGATAACTGGAAGTATTTCTTCTTTCAAAATGGGAGGTCAAACAATTTGAGTTTCAAAACAGTTTTTGGAAGGAATTCAACTGATAATCCGTTATATACAAAATCTGGTTCCAATTTCTCTTTTATGCTTCAGTTTACCCCACCTTATTCATTATTTTCGAATAAGGATTATAGCAGTCCTACTTTATCGGCAGAAGATCGTTATCGTCTTATTGAATTCCATAAGTGGGTATTTAAAGGGGATGTATATACACCGCTTAGTCCAAATAGTAAACTTGTTCTTCGTTCGAAATTTGAATCAGGATTCCTTGGATATTACAATAAAAATCTTCGGTCACCTTTTGAGGCCTTCCGTGTTGGGGGCGATGGAATGTCGGGTTACAGCATGTATGGTAGTGACATCATTGGATTAAGAGGTTATGAAAACAACTCGTTAACTCCGGCAAATGGTGGTAACATTTATGAGAAGATAACGATGGAATTAAGGTATCCGATCACTCTGAGTCAATCGGCTACTATTTATGGTTTAGGATTTATGGAGGCTGGTAATTCGTGGTACGATTTTTCCGACTATAATCCTTTTGCCATCAAGCGTTCTGCAGGTCTTGGAATTCGTATCTTCCTGCCCATGTTCGGGCTAATGGGCTTTGACTGGGGATATGGATTTGATGACGGTTATACTAAAGGTACAGGAGGAAGTCAGTTCCACTTTATCATGGGACAACAATTTTAAAATGAATTTCTGCTAAGTATTATTTACTTATTTGTGATTTTTTTAAAATTTAATTTGGTCTGATTTTTGCAAACATATTTGGAAATTAACACTATTGGATATGAAAAAGTTAGTACTAATTCTTTTGCTTTTCGTGGTTTCGGCAGGTTTTGGCTTTGCCCAAAAATATGCTTATGTTGACACACAGTATATTCTTGGGAATATACCATCCTACAAAGCGGCGCAGGAACAACTGGATAAAGTTTCACAACAGTTTCAGAAAGAGCTTGAAACAATTCATGCCGAACTGGACAAAATGTACAAGGATTTCCAGGCCGAATCTGTTTTGCTCTCTGACGATATGAAGCGAAAAAGGGAGGATATGATTATTACAAAAGAAAAGGAATATAAGAAATTGCAACGCCAATACTTTGGTGCGGAAGGTGACCTGTTTCAAAAGCGTCAATCATTGATAAAACCAATTCAGGACGACGTATTTAAGGTAATCCAGGAAGTAGCTGAACAAGGGGCTTATTCAATTATTTTTGACAAAGCAGGTAGCCTCTCTATGATTTATACGAATTCGAAGTATGATTTGAGTGACCAGATCTTGCAGAAACTTGGATATAAGAATTAAAGATATATATTTGCGAACAAATTTTAAATCAAAAACAAACATGAGAAATTTTTTTAAAGTAATAGTTTTTTGTTCAGTTTTTTTCGCCGGCAGTTGTCTATCTGCTCAAACATTAAAGTTTGGCCACATTGATTTTCAATTACTGCTTTCGGCAATGCCTGAAAGAGAAGCTGCTAAGGGTGCACTTGAAAAAGTTCAGGCGGATCTTGAAACTAAGTTGGGTTTAATGCAAAAAGAGTATTCTGAAAAGGGTAAAGAGTATGTTGCTTTAGCTCAGACAAAAGATGCTAACGAGGCCTTAGTAAAAGCAAAACAAGACGAAGTTCAAAGTATTCAGGAAAGAATTCAAACATTCCAACAAACCGCACAGGAAAGTCTTCAAAAGGAAGAATCTAAACAATTACAACCGGTATACGAAAAGGCACGTAAGGCAATTGCTGACGTAGCCAAGGAGCAGGGTTTGCTTTATGTTTTTGAAGTAAATGGTGTCTTGTATCATTCTGAACAATCTATTGATTTGTTATCACTGGTCAAAACCAAATTAGCAATTAAGTAATTTACAAATCTCGTATAATATAAAGAGGGTACCGGATACGGTGCCCTTTTTTTTTGTACGTTTGGTCAATAAAAATATTCATTAAGTGCAGGATAATTATCAGCCAATTGGTGTTTTTGACTCAGGATACGGTGGTTTAACCATATTGAAGTCAATTACTGAAAAACTACCTCAGTATGATTTTATCTATCTGGGAGACAATGCTCGCACCCCTTATGGATCACGTTCATTTGATGTCGTTTACCAATATACTTTGCAGGCGGTGATGAAGCTCTTCTCAATGGGATGTCAACTCGTGATTCTGGCTTGCAATACGGCCTCTGCTAAAGCTTTGCGAACAATCCAGCAAAACGACCTGCCGCTGTTTGATCCTTCGCGACGGGTTTTGGGAGTTATTCGTCCAAGTGTTGAGAAGATACCACTATATACCAAATCAGGTCATGTTGGTGTTTTAGGAACAAGTGGAACCATCCTGTCAAATTCATATCCATTAGAGATTGCGAAGACTTCAGGAGATAGTTTAATTGTTACCCAGGAGGCATGTCCAATGTGGGTACCACTGGTTGAGAACGACGAAACTTGTAATCCTGCGGCTGACTATTTCGTTCGCAAAAACATCGTTAACCTTTTTAGTCAGGATCCCGAAATTGATACAGTGATATTAGGATGTACACATTATCCACTTCTTTTACCTTCTATCCTCAAATTTTTACCTGATAATGTTACTCTAATCGAACAAGGTCCTATTGTTTCCGAAAGTTTGGCTGATTACCTGATCAGGCACCCTGAAATTGATAAAAAGTGCTCAAAGAGGGGATCACGTCGTTTTTTAACTACTGAATCAGTACAGAATTTTGAGCCTAGGGCAAGCATGTTTATGGGAAGAACTGTTAAAGCTGAAAAAATTCAACTCTAATTAACAACTTGAGGACTTTTCACCACCACGGTGGGATGACGCACCACCACGGTGGGATGACGCACCACCACGATGGGATGACGTACCTCCATGATGGGATTACGCACCTCCACGATGGGATGACGCACCTTCAAGGTAGGAAGACGCACTTCCACGGTGGGATGACGCACCTCCACGATGAAATAAATCGCTTTTCGGATTAATTAACAGACAGCTTTGTTCGTTTGTTTATTCGACCGATACCTAACTTGCGGTCACAATATCTTCCATAACCGCTTTGTTTTCCTCTAAAACTTCAAGATAGCGAACCTGGGCCAGTGTCCTTACAAGGTTATGACCTTTATAATCTGTTTTGTAATAGATGTCGTCATTCAGATAATCAGTCATAAACCGCATGGCTTGTTCCCATGCCATATAACGGCACGAAAAGGCAAGATTGTCAATTTCTGACTGAGTCAGGAACATTTTGGCCTCCGACATATAACCTTTTGCAAATGCCTCATAAATTTCTTTGTTGAATTCAATTTTAGCGAGATTTGGTTCGTCTTCGGGTGCTTTATTTCCGAGAGTACGGATGGCATCTCCAAAATCGTAAAGGGCAGAGCCAGGCATCACGGTATCCAGGTCAATCACGCACAATGTATTATTGTCCTGGTCAAAAAGAATATTATTAATTTTTGTGTCATTGTGAGTAATCCTTAATGGAAGTGTTTTATCATCGAGCCAGCGCTGCAAGGAGGTCATTTCGGCTGATCTGTCAATAATTTTACTGATTAGTAATTGATTTTCTTTAACTCTTCCAGCTAAATCTTTTAAAATTGAAAGTTGAAAATCAAATAATCTCGAAATTCCGTTGTGAAAATTGGGAATCGTTTCAATCAGCTCTTCACCCGGAAGATCGGAAAGTTGTTGCTGAAAATGGCCGAAAGCCTGAGCTGCGCAGTATGCTTGCTCTGGCTTTTGAATGTTTTCTACAACTTTGCAATCCGCAATGAAAAGAAATAGCGTCCAAAAATTTCCTTCTTCGTCATTCACAAACATTTGACCATCCCTGGCAGGAATGTATGTCATCACCTTTCTATCCACCTCTTTTTCCCCGGCCGCGACAAGCTTATTCCGGATATGGCTTGTGGTGATCACGATATTTTTCATCATACCGGGAACATCCTTGAATATTTTATGGTTTTTCCGTTGCAGCATAAAATCAGGAGCCTCTGCAGGAGAAGTAGTTACCAGGTAAGTGTCGTTGATGTGACCATTACCAAATGGTTTTATTTCTTTGATAATTAGATCGATATCGAACTTGCCGACTAATTCGGATAATAAATGATTGTTCATGGATGGAAGGTTTGTCTTGAACGTTAAAAAAAAGGGAACAGAAGTTCCCTACTTTAAAATTAATGATGAGTTTAAACCCAAAGATCCTTTGGATATGCTCCCGATTCGATCAGCTCTTTGATTCTTTGTTGAACCATTGGTTTGTCTTCTTTGTACGTTACACCAAACCAAGGGGAATCGCATTGTAATACTTTAGTGTGTATAGTGCCTTTTACAATATTATCGTTGATCAATAAAGGAATGTAATATTCAGATTTTAATTCATTTCCATGATCTTCAAGGAATTGTTTAAATCCTTCGTTCAGGTATTTAAAAACGTTAGGTTTGAGTCCCCAAAAATTCATCGAAACTGGCGTATTTTCTTCAAGTTGAAAGCGGTCATCATCCAGGTAATAAAAGATACCATCTTCATCACGTTTAATTTTTGTTCGTTCGACCACAGTCGTCAGATTTCCGTTTTCGTCTGTGTTACAGACTCCACGCGAAACTGAACCAAATTCTGAAAGTGTATTCGCAACGTTGTAGCCAACCATCGAGTACTCGTTTTCGTCCGTGGATGTATTCAGGAAATCGGCCATTACCTGATAGGCTTTGCTACCGTAAAAATCATCAGCATTGATAACCGCCATCGGTTCATGAACTACTGGTTCTGCCATCATTGTTGCATGGCTTGTGCCCCATGGTTTTTCTCTTCCTGGATGTATTATCGATCCTTCAGGTATTTTATCTAGAGACTGATACACGTATTCGGTTTCAATCCGGCCTGCTAAATTGGGTTCAAACCGGGCTTTAAAGGCATCCGCGAAATCGATTCGGATCACGAAAACAACTTTGCCAAATCCTGCCCTGATGGCATCATAAAGCGAATAATCAATAATTGCCTCACCATTGGGTCCAACTTCATCGAGTTGTTTAAGACCACCATAACGACTGCCCATTCCGGCAGCGAGTATCACTAAAGTTGGTTTCATCCGTAAGTATTTTGAGTTTAAAGATAATATGAAACATGTCCTGAATTATCGAAACTCGTTTCATTGATTATTAATATTTTGTAGCCATTGATAATCTGATGGCTTGCAAAAATATCTAAAAATAGTTTTTTATCAAAAAAAATTATCGATACCTGCTACAATCAAATTGTCAAATAGTTGAATATCTATTCCTTGTACCAGCCAGAATATTTGTTGTAGTTGTTAGCGATTCGGTTAATTTCTCCTTCGAGAAGTTCTGGACTCATGTCTTTAATTTTCTTTGCCGGAGAACCTCCATAAACCGAACCCGATTCAATGATTGTTCCTTTTGTAACTACTGCACCTGCAGCTACAATCGAATTGCTGTGGATTATTGCATCATCGAGAACAACAGCATTCATTCCAATCAATACATTGTCTTGTATAGTGCAGCCATGTACAATTGCTCCATGGGCAATGGATACATTATTGCCAATATTTGTCGGTGATTTTTGGTAGGTCGCATGTATCACCGCATTATCCTGAATATTAACATTATTACCAATTTTAATATAATGAACATCTCCACGGAGCACAGCTCCATACCAAATACTGCAATTATCTCCTATTGTGACATCACCAATAATTACTGCGTTTTCGGCAAGGAAACAATTTTGACCGAGAATGGGTGTTTTTCCGCGGAGTGATTTTATTAGAGCCATTTTTATAAATTGTTTTAATTTGTTCTCCAAAATTAGTAATATGCAGCGAATTTCGAATGATTAATCCGGTTTCTAATTTTTAAATGGTTAATTTAGTGTCAAAGGTTTAACGATTGTTAAGAAAGTCTGATTTATTTTAATAGATTGTCATTAAATTGATCTTTTATTTGTTTATTTGTAAGTAAAATCGCAAAAATATATTATTTTTATCATTATGATTGAAACAAAGGTCATTGAACTGGAAGAGGTTGCGATCCGGTTTTCGGGCGACTCCGGAGATGGAATGCAGTTGACAGGCGCACTTTTTTCGGATACTTCTGCTTTATTTGGAAACGACATTTCAACTTTTCCTGATTACCCATCAGAAATTAGGGCTCCACAGGGAACCGTGGCAGGGATTTCAGGATTTCAAGTTCAATTTGGAACAAAGAAAATAACCACACCGGGTGACTTTGCTCATGTGTTGGTTGCTATGAATCCAGCCGCAATCAAGGCAAATGCGGGATTTGTTCGCCCCGGGGGGACAATTTTCTATGATAGTGATAGTTTTACCCAAAAGAATTTTGATAAGGCAAAGCTGAAAACGCAGGATCCTTTTCAGGAATGCAACCTTCAGGACTTTTTCAAAGTGGCGGTTCCAATAACCACACTCACAAGAGAGGCATTGAAGGATCTGGACATTGACAATAAGAGTATTCTTCGAAGTAAGAATATGTTTGCTCTTGGTCTAATCTGTTGGGTATTCAGTAAACCACTTGATTACATTGAGAAATTTATCAAAAGAAAATTTGCCAGGAGTTCTGTCGTTGTTGAAACAAATCTGAGGGTTTTGCATGCCGGTTGGAATTATGGTTTAACGCTTGAGCATTTGACTCCACGATATGTTGTACATCCGGCAGAGATAGAAAAAGGAACATACCGAAATATCAATGGAAATCTGGCCACTGCGTGGGGGTTATTAACTGCTGCTCATAAGGCGGGTCTTGAGTTATTTATTGGTTCCTATCCCATCACTCCGGCTACAGATATTTTACAGGCGCTTGCCGATCGGAAAGATCTGGGGGTTAAAAGTTTTCAGGCTGAAGACGAAATAGCAGGGATATGTACTGCTATTGGCGCTTCATTTGCAGGAAAGTTTGCCGTTACATCTACCTCTGGACCAGGTTTCGCACTCAAAGCTGAAGCTTTAGGTCTGAGTGTCATGGCAGAATTACCTCTTGTTGTCGTAAACGTACAACGCGGCGGACCTTCCACAGGCCTTCCTACGAAAACGGAGCAATCCGACCTTCTTCAGACCTTATATGGTCGTAATGGTGAGTGCCCGTTAGTAGTAATTGCAGCATCGACTCCTTCCGACTGCTTTCATTTTGCTTTTATGTCTGCAAAAATTGCGCTCGAACGTATGGTTCCTGTTGTTCTGTTAACTGATGGATTTTTAGGCAATGGTTCAGAACCATGGAAAATACCAACATTTAGTGAGTTACCTTCGATTACTCCTCGTTTTGCAACGGATTCGGCAAGCTTTAAGCCATATGGACGTGACGAAAAAACACTTGCACGTGAATGGGCGATTCCCGGGATGCCTGGTTTCCAGCATCGGATTGGAGGACTTGAAAAAGATTCTAACGGAAATGTTAGTCACGATCCGATTAATCATGAGAAAATGGTTGAAATTCGTGAAGAGAAAGTAAACCGAGTAGTGGAGATGATTCCGGATCTTGAAGTTGGAGGTGATTCACAAGGCGATTTACTTGTTGTAGCCTGGGGTGGAACCTATGGTTATATGGAGAGTTCCGTTCGCGAATTGAGAACACGGGGTGTGAAAATTGGGTTGGCACATTTTAACTATATCAAACCATTACCAGCAAATACTGCAGCGATTTTTTCCCGATTCAAAAAAATTGTGGTTTGTGAATTGAATCTTGGTCAATTTGCCAGTTATTTACGGGATAAACTCCCTGAATTTGTTTATCATCAATACAACAAAGTGCAGGGACTACCGTTCACGAGTCAGGAATTAGTTGAAAATTTTGAAAAGCTTCTGGAGGAATAAAAATGGCTGAAATATTAGAATATACATTAAAAGATTTTAAAAGCGCAAATGAAGTGCGTTGGTGTCCGGGTTGCGGAGATCATGCCGTATTAAATTCTATCCAGAAAGCTATGGCAACACTGGATATTAAACAAGAGGATTTTGTTGTTGTTTCGGGTATAGGATGTTCTTCTCGCTTTCCGTACTATATGAGTACATATGGGTTTCATACTATACATGGCCGTGCTGCCGCAGTTGCCTCAGGTGTGAAGTGTGCCAACCCTAAACTATGCGTTTGGGAAATAACAGGCGATGGTGATGCCTTAGCCATTGGAGGAAATCACTTTATTCATGTTATCCGCAGAAATATCAATATTAATCTGATTTTATTTAATAATAAGATCTATGGTCTGACTAAAGGCCAATATTCACCTACGTCCGACCGGGGAGCAGTTACAAAAACATCTCCGCAAGGAACCATTGAGAATCCATTTATACCAGGTCAACTTGTTCTTGGAGCGGGGGGTACTTTTTTCGCAAGAGCGGTTGACAATAACATCAAACATTCTCAGGAGGTATTTGAAGAAGCGGCAAAGCACGAAGGTACCTCTGTAGTGGAGGTTTTGCAGAATTGTGTCATCTTTAACGATGGTATTCATGCTGAAATTTCGGATCCAAAGTTTCGCGAGGAAAGACAGATTTTTTTGAAGCATGGCGAACCCATGATTTTTGGAAATCAGAAAGATAAAGGACTTGTCTTTGATAAGGGATTACTTAAAGCAGTCACAATTGGTGAGAACGGCATTACACGTGAAGATATTCTTATTCATGATGTTACTGAACCAAATGGTTACCTGCATCAGCAACTGATTGGAATGAAATTGCCTGATCTGCCTGTCGCAATGGGAGTAATTCGCGCAGTAGCAGCTCCTGTCTATGATCAAATGATGGAGCAACAAATTGCTGACGTGAAAAGTAAAGCAAAAATTAAGACTATTGACGACCTTCTTAGCAGTGGCAATACCTGGGTTGTTGAATAATTACTATTCTGAATATACTGGAAGAAGAGGCATTAAGCCTCTTTTTCTGTTTGTTATCAATTTTAATTAACTTTAGGCTGTTAAGTTATAACCAAATTTATCAATGAAAAATTTCGATAACATCTCAATATCTGCTATTTATAAAAGGAGAAAGACTGACAGGGATATTTTTCAGGAACTCATGCCAAATAAAGTGAAGGAGGTTTTACTCTTTGCTACTTTATATGATTCCTATGCGATCGAAAGGGAGGGTCAGTTTTCGGATAAAATTTTTGGTGAATATCTTCAGCTAAATTTGTATGCTGCACCTCGTTTTACGAGTGTTAATACACAGGATGATGTAAATAAAATTCTCAATACACGCCATTTCGATCTGGTAATCATTATGGCAGGAGTAGATAAGGAAATGCCCCTTAAAATAGTCGAGGAGATCAATACTGCAAAGCCTCGGATACCAATATTGCTCCTTGTAAATAACAATAGCGATGTGCGTTTTTTTAAAATCGCGGCAACAAAGATTCCTGCTATCGACAGAGTATTCGTATGGAATGGAAATTCAAACGTGTTTTTAGCAATGATCAAATACATCGAGGATAAGAAAAATGTTGCAAAAGATACAAGACTTGGAGGTGTGCGAATTATCTTATTGGTTGAAGATTCGATCAAGTACTATTCGCGCTATTTACCATTACTTTTTTCAAGTATAATGACTCAGACCCAGGCACTTGTATCTGATGAATCAACCGACGAACTTCATAAGATATTTAAATATCGAGCACGTCCCAAAGTGTTGCTAGTTAGTACGTATGAAGATGCTTTGCAGGTGATTCACGAATATAAGGAATATCTTTTGTGTGTCATTTCAGATGTTAAATTTGCACGAAACAGCATAGATGATGAAGACGCGGGAATTGAGTTGCTAAAATTTGTAAAGCAAAATCTACGTTATCCTATACCGCTCTTGCTTCAATCACACGATGTTTCGAATTCTGCCAGGGCCGACGAAATTCATGCTGGGTTTATTAATAAAAATTCTGATACTCTTTCGCATGATATTAATGATTTTATTAATAGTAATTTAGGATTTGGTGATTTCATATTCAGGGATGGAAATGGAAATCAGATTGGTGTGGCAAGTAACTTACATGAATTTGAAGAACTTGTTAAGGAAGTGCCTGTTGAATCGCTTGTTTATCATGGAAGGTCCAATGATTTTTCGACATGGCTGATGGCTCGTGGTGAAATAAATATTGCAGAAAGACTAATACCATATAAAACGGAAGAATTTGATGATCCTGCAAAGATCAGGGATATCTGCATGCGAATTTTCGATGATGTACATGAAAAAAGGAACCGCGGAAGAATTATCAACTTTGACCCATTACTTGTTAATGGTAGTCGATATATCGTTAGATTGGGACGCGGTTCTCTTGGCGGAAAAGGGAGAGGTCTTGCCTTTATGTGCAATATGATGGAAAATATCGACATGAAAGCGTTACTCCCTGGCATTAATATCCGGATGCCTGCAACTGCTATCATAGGAGCCATCGAGTTTGATAAATTTCTGGAAACAAATAATCTGTATGATGTTGCTTATCATCAGTCGGATTTTAAAAAAGTAAATGAGGCTTTTTTAAATGCAAGCCTTAGCAGTACTCTAAAGGAACGTTTATTACTATATGTTCGTCAGGTCAACCAACCGTTAGCTGTAAGATCTTCGGGTTTATTCGAGGATTCTTTGCTTCGCCCTTTTTCTGGTGTCTATTCTACTTACTTGATTCCTAATAGCCATCCCGATGAAAATGTCCGCTTCGAGCAACTTAGGACTGCTGTAAAACTCGTTTATGCTTCGGTGTTTAGTGATGATGCCAGAGCCTATTTTAATGCCATCAATTACAAGATTGAAGAGGAGAAAATGGCGGTAATTCTTCAGCCGGTTGTAGGTCATGAACGAAACCAGAAATTTTATTCTGATATCAGCGGAGTTGCGCAATCTTTTAATTACTATCCCTATTCATACATGGAGCCGGATGATGGTTTTGCAGTTATAGCTGTTGGATTAGGACAGGCAGTTGTTGGTGGAGAAAAGGCTTTTCGATTTTGTCCGAAATATCCATCCTTGAATAATAATTCTATACAAGACCAGATCCGTGATTCGCAACGCGATTTTTATGCGATTGATATGAAGCAAAACAGTTTCGATCTTACAATGGAAGGCGAAATGGCTGCTATCAGAAAGTTTAAAATATCCGAAGCAGAAAAAGACGGATCTCTTGAACATTGTGCATCGACATATAGTATTGAAAACGATTGTATCACTCCAGGCATTACATTTCGTGGACCACGTGTGATTAATTTTGCTAACATCCTCGAATACCAACATGTTCCGCTTGCCGACACGTTATTATTACTTATGAAACTATTCAAACAGGCAATGGGTTCTCCTGTTGAAATGGAGTATGCAATCGATCTTAACAAAGGCGAAAACGGATGGCCTACTTTTTATTTGCTTCAGTTAAAACCATTGATCAGGCGTGAGGAAGATGTTGAGATTGAATTAGGTTCACTTGATAATTCGAAACTTCTTTTGTTATCGGATAAAGGGATGGGAAATGGCAAAATATCAGGTATTTCAGATGTTGTTTATGTTGACTCAAGTAGTTTTGACAGGACAAAAACACGCGAAGTTGCTTCCGAAATTGCAGCGGTAAATAAAATGTTTACGATAACTAATCAGCAATATGTACTTATTGGGCCGGGTCGATGGGGAACCAGAGATGAATTTACAGGAATTCCAGTCAATTGGGCCCATATTAACAATGCCAAGGTAATTGTTGAAATTGGATTACCTAATTTTCCACTCGACGGATCGCTTGGTTCTCACTTTTTCCATAATGTCACTTCAATGAATGTTGGTTATTTTTCGATACCTGATATCAATAGTACTGATTTTGTAAAACTTGATCTCCTTGAGAAACAGGAACTTATTTGGGAAGGGAAATATGTCAAACATGTTAGGTTTAAAAATGAACTTGAAATATTGATGGATGGTCGGAAAAGAACAGCTGTAATCAGGATTAACGAATCTTAAAAAACACACCGATGAGAGCAATTAAAATTATTTTTGGAATAGTTGTACTACTCTTTGCAACCTATTTTCTGGGTCCCCAAATGCCAGACCCGGTATTGAATACTACTTTGCCTGTAATTGCAGGTGAAGTTGGAGAATATGTTACGCATTTGGAAGCTAATCAAAAAGTCAAACCTGGTAACGAAGCTAAAATTATCTGGGCAAATGATTCTATTCATAGGCAAACAGAGTATGTTCTTCTCTATTTGCATGGTTTTTCAGCAAGTCATATGGAAGGTTTTCCGGTCAATGAAGATTTTCCAAAACGCTATGGATGCAATGCTTATCTCGCACGACTTGCATCGCATGGCCTGGTAACTGAAAACCCTTTGATTGATATGACGCCATTTCTACTTTATGAATCAGCAAAACAGGCCATGGTGATCGCCAGCAAGTTAGGAAAAAAAATAATCATTATGGGTACTTCTACCGGCGGAACGTTGGCACTTAAACTTGCTTCCGATTTCCCTCAAATGGTTTACGGCCTTATCCTCTACTCACCTAATGTCAGAATCAAACAGAAAGCTTCCGTTTTATTGTCCAAACCCTGGGGCTTACAGATTGCAAGGTTAAATTTCGGAGGAAATTTCAGAGTTTCAAATGATGATCCTTCAAGCGAGATTTGTAAATACTGGTATTGTAGTTACAGAGCCGAAGGGCCCGTATTTCTTCAACAGTTGGTCGATGCTACTATGACAGATAAGGTTTTTTTGAAAGTAACTTGTCCTTTATTTCTTGGATACTATTTTAAGGATGAGCAACATCAGGATGAAACCGTTGAAGTAAAGGCTGGGTTAAAAATGTTCGATAAGGTGGGAACCACAGCTTCATTAAAGCAGGCACAAGCTTTTCCTGAGGCTGGTTCACATGTAATTGCATGTAGCCTTACCTCAAAAAGTGCACAAGAAGTAGAAAAGGCAACTTATAAATTTGCAGAAACAATATTAAAAATGACACCAAAGTAATCGGGGTTAATTCATCTTAGCCAGTTCCTGGTTAAGTTCTTCAATCGCTGCAAGACACTCGGTTTCAAATCTGCTAACATGTTGGGCATAGGTTTCTTTTCTGTTACCGCTAATTGTATCGAGTTGAAGTGTTTTTAAATCATGACCAAGGCTCTCCATTCCCATAATCATTACAGATGACTTTGCTTTATGGGCTTCTTTCCCAAGTTCTATAAACTTCTCTTCTGCAAGATGTTTCTTTAGGTTCTCAATAAATTCAGGCACCTGCTCAATGAAGAGAAGAATTAGTTCACGCATCGAGGTTGTATCACCCTCGGTTATACTTTGCAGGTAATTCAAATTAGTAAGAGCCATGATATTTATAAATTTTTAGGAGGTTAAACTTGAGAAATCAAAATTAACAATTAATTTTCAGAGTGACGTGAGTTTTTTCAGCTTTTAGTCGCTTCGAAATATTTAATTTTGCAATACAAAAATATTAAAAAACAGTTACATGATACGAACTCCTTTTTATGAGATTCACAAACGCTGCAATGCTAAGATTGTAGAATTTGCCGGATTTGAAATGCCGGTAGAATATACTGGTATCAAAGATGAACACATGACCGTACGCAACGGAGTTGGAGTTTTTGATGTATCCCATATGGGGGAGATTTGGGTGAAAGGGCCTAAAGCGTTATCGTTTATTCAAAAAGTAACTACCAACGATGCTGCCGTTTTACAACCAGGCCAGGCACAATACTCATGCTTTCCGAATGGGAAAGGTGGAATTGTTGACGATTTATTGGTGTATTACTTTGAGCCATTAAAGTATATGCTAGTTGTTAATGCTTCAAATATCCAGAAAGACTGGGATTGGCTTGTTTCTCAAAATGATTTAGGTGCAGACTTGGAGAATGCATCTGAAAAGATTAGTCAGTTGGCAGTTCAAGGGCCCAAAGCATTGCAGATTCTTCAAAAATTGACCAATACCGATCTCTCTTCAATCAAATATTATACATTTAAGGTTGGAAATTTTGCTGGTATTGATGATGTTATTATCTCTGCAACAGGATACACTGGTGCAGGAGGGTTTGAACTCTATTTTTACAACGAATTTGCAGAACAGATGTGGAATGCAATTTTTGAAGCAGGAAAAGAAGATGGGATTAAACCTATCGGATTGGGTGCACGTGATACATTGAGACTCGAAATGGGCTATTGTCTTTACGGGAATGATATTGATGATACCACATCGCCAATTGAAGCGGGCCTTGGATGGGTAACAAAGTTTACACCTGACAAGGAGTTTATTGATAAGAATTTATTTCTTAAGCAAAAGAATGAAGGTGTAACACGTCGGTTGAAGGGTTTTGAAATGATCGAACGCGGAATACCACGACATGGATATGAGATAGTTGATGCTGAAGGAGCAGTAATTGGTCTGGTAACTTCGGGCACTCAGTCGCCTGTACTTGAGAAAGGTATTGGGATGGGTTATATCAATAACGAATTCAGCGCATTGGATACCGAAATTTACATTCTTATCCGCAACAAACGTATAAAAGCCAAAGTTGTAAAAACGCCCTTCATTTAGATTAAGTTACATGTTAAGTAATCATTACTACATTTAAATTTTTATTGATTTTTATCATGTTTCTGTCAAATGTGTTAATTTTGCCCCTGAAAAACGCAATAACTGTTTTTTGCGCTATAAATAACACACATATAACAAGTTATAAAATTTATCACTTTTAATTTCCTTCAAATGAAAAAGCACAATTTTTACGCAGGTCCATCTATTCTTCCAGAGTTTACGATTCAGAAAACTGCTGAAGCAGTCATCAACTTCGCCGGCACATCCCTTTCGGTTTTGGAAATATCGCACCGGAGTAAGGAGTTTGTTGCCGTGATGGATCAGGCGATAGCGCTTGTAAAAGAATTGCTCGAAGTACCCGAAGGTTACGAAGTACTCTTTCTTCAGGGTGGGGCAAGTATGCAGTTTTGCATGGTTCCTTTTAACCTGCTGAAAAATAAAGCTGGTTATTACAACACAGGTGTTTGGGCATCCAAAGCACTTAAAGAGGCTAAATTTTTCGGTGAAGTTGTTGAAGTAGCATCTTCGAAAGATAAAAATTACAATTACATTCCTAAGAATGTAAGTATTCCTTCAGATATTGATTATCTTCATATTACAACGAATAACACCATTTTTGGAACCCAGATCTACAAAGATATTGATGCTCCTGTTATGTTGGTTGCTGATATGTCATCCGATATCTTTAGTCGTCCGATCGATATTTCAAAATACGATTTGATTTATGCCGGCGCCCAGAAAAACCTGGCTCCTGCCGGTGTAACGCTCGTTATTGTTCGTAAAGATGCCCTTGGCAAAACTGGTAGGCCAATTCCTACGATGCTCAATTATGAGACACATATTGAAGGAGTATCAATGTTTAATACACCTCCTGTACTTCCAGTATTTGCCGGGCTTCAGACTTTATTATGGTTGAAGGAAAATGGCGGAATTAAAGCTATGGAAGTGAAGAATCTTGCAAAAGCAAAACTTCTTTATGATGAAATCGACAGGAATAAAATGTTCACCTGTCCTGTTCCGGATCCGGAAGATCGTTCACGCATGAATGTTGTATTTGTGATGGCGCCAGGTTACGAAGAATTGGAAAAGGCCTTCCTTGCCAAAGCAAAGGAACTGAATATCCTCGGTATCGAAGGTCACCGTAGTGTTGGAGGTTTCAGGGCTTCAATCTATAATGCTATGCCTATCGAAAGTGTTGCAGTATTGGTTGGTGCAATGAAAGAATTTGAAGCTCAAAACTAAATTATGGCCATATTAAAACCTTTTAAGGGACTCCGACCTCCTGCTGAGCTGGCATCAAAAGTTGCATCCCGGCCGTACGATGTTCTTAATTCAGATGAAGCGAGAGCAGAAGCTAAGGGTAATCCTTATACTTTGCTTCATATCATCAAACCGGAAATCGATTTTCCTGCCGGAACCGACGAACACTCAGAACCGGTTTATCAAAAGGCTGCTGAAAATCTGGATATCTGGCGTAACAATGGGTGGCTTGTCAAGGATGCTAAGGAGTCGCTTTACATTTATGCGCAGACCATGGATGGGAGAACCCAGTATGGTATTGTGGGGTGTGCTTCTGTTGATGATTATCTGAATGGAGTAATCAAAAAACATGAATTAACCCGCAGCGACAAGGAAGAGGACCGTATGAAGCATGTCAGGATTACAAATGCCAATATGGAACCTGTTTTCTTCGCTTATCCTGCAGTAAAAGAACTCGATGATATTGTTGCAAATATTGTTGCAACGCAGTCACCTGTTTACGATTTCGTGGCGGAAGATGGTTTTGGACACCATTTCTGGCTCGTTGATAATGATCACACCATTGATCAGATCGTGAAACTATTTGCCGCAATTCCTGCGACCTATGTTGCCGATGGACATCATCGTACAGCGGCGGCCGCCCTCGTAGGAAAAGAGAAACGAGCAAAAAATCCGAATCAAACAGGAGATGAGGAGTATAACTATTTTCTTGCTGTGCATTTCCCGGATAATCAATTAAAAATCATCGATTATAATCGCACGGTCAAAGATCTGAACGGCCTTTCATCTGATGAACTGATTGTAAAAATTGGTGAAGATTTTGAAATACGGAAAGCGGGTACCGAAATTTACAAGCCCGATCAGTTGCATACATTCAGTATGTACCTCGGTGGGGAATGGTATAAACTGGTCACAAAACCGGGTCGCTATAACGACAATGATCCGATTGGTGTACTTGATGTCACCATTCTATCAAAACTTGTTCTTGATAGAATTTTAGGAATAAAGGATTTAAGAACTGATAAACGGGTTGATTTTATCGGTGGTATCCGCGGTTTGGGCGAATTGAAAAAAAGAGTCGATAGCGGTGATATGAAAGTAGCTTTTGCGCTCTTTCCTGTTTCGATGAAGCAATTGATCGATATTGCCGATTCGGGGAATATCATGCCTCCAAAAACGACATGGTTTGAACCCAAACTTAGATCGGGATTGGTGGTTCATGAACTTGAATAACAAACTTACAATATAAGGCGGCCAGATTTGGTCGCCTTTTTTTTCATCGTTTTAGTCCTTTGATTTCGTCTTCCGACAATCCGGTTTAGAAATAAGAATAGAATTTGTCGCATTCACAAACACAAAATCCATCACTAATTTGCAATAAAGGACCACTAAAATTTACATCCCTTCCTGTCAGGTAAGGAATTCACACATTACTTAAAACCTACTTTCACAATGCCAACTCCAGTGTTTGTGTAATGTATCTGTAATCTTTGTGTAATGTATCTGTAATTAATAATACAGAAACCTTATAGCAGACTTATACAAACCTAACTCAAACTACGAACGAAGTATTGTCATAGTAATAGGAAGTTGAAATCGGAGATCTATCTTGACAATTGCTTAATTCGGTAATATCATTTATTGAAAGGCATCTCTTCAATGATTTTTATGCTATTTCAAATTTTCATTTCACCCTTAAATCTTTCCTTTTCGTCTTTCTGTATCCTATGAGTTTTCTTTTTATCGCGATAGTAATTTAGTGTTACTTCAATTAATCCAACTGATTATCCATATCTATAATCCTTTGGCAACTAAATTGAATTAGAAGCTAAATTGGTTTTAATCGGTAACTTTTAATGGTATTTGAGGGTTTGGTTCTTGCGCATCGATGACATATTGCAGAGGCGGAGTGATTTTTCTACATAGCGCGGCATTTCAACTAAGAAGTGGCACGTATCATCTATATATTGCTGTGGAACTTCTACATTTTAAACGGCCTATCAGTTTGAAATCAACGGATAATCCTCATTTTAGAGTTTCGAAAGTAAGAATTATTTGGCTTTCTTTCTCTTGCTGAATTGAAACATGTATGCAAAAGTAACCTGAGCACCGTTACTTTGCGAGACTTTATATGGATAATTGTCAGGACTAAAAAGATTTGGCAGACTATAAAAAGCACGACCTTCAAGAGCAAAAGCCCCACCTTTTTTGAGATGATACTCCATGCCGATACCTGCAGTAAAAAGAAAATCGAGATTTGTGTCCGTTGGTTTACCAAAATAAGTGCGATAACCAGGATCTCCTGATACGATCGTTGCAGGTGGATTAAATTTCTCCTCTTCTGATATTTTATATGAAACTTCAGGACCGAGATTAATCGTAAACCGGAACGCTTTTTTCCCAATATTTATATGGGTCATTATTGGAATACTTAAATAGTTTAAGCGTCGTGTATAACCAACTGAATCTTCTTTCCACCCTTTTTGAGTATAATTAACCTCAACCTGGAACCCGATATGAGGTTCGGAGATAAGCCTGAACATGATTCCACCCGAATTTCCCTGTTGGAATGATTCCATGACATTGGGGTAAAACCTCACTTTCGAAAATGTCATTCCCCCTTTTACCCCGATATAGAGCTCGGTCATAAAATCTTTTGGCTGCGCAAATGCGAATATTGAGCATCCTGAAAGCAATAATATTAGAAGATATTTTTTCATTCAATTGAAATTGTATTCAAGCCAACTTTGTTCGGGTGTAAAGTTAAAAAAAATAGCAAGGCGGCTTCATCTGTCTGTTAATAACAATTGGCGAATCAATGTAGCAATCCTATGCGGGAATTGATCACTTTTGTTTAAATTTGAATGAAAATTTACATAAATGACAATTGAAAATAACTTGAATAAAATCTCCTCATCATTGCCTAATGGTGTTAAACTTATTGCTGTTTCAAAAACCAAGAGTAATGAGGAGATTATGGAAGCATATCGGACAGGACAACGGATTTTCGGGGAAAATAAGGTTCAGGAACTTGTTCGGAAATGGGAATCCTTACCTAAAGATATCGGTTGGCACTTTATTGGCCATCTTCAATCGAACAAAGTTCGGTCGATAGCACCTTTTATTGCAATGATTCATTCGATTGACAGCTTTAAAATATTAAAGACCATCAATGATGAAGCCAGGAATGCAGGAAGAATAATCCCATGTCTGCTTCAGTTTCATATAGCCAGCGAAGAGAGCAAATTCGGCTTTTCGTATGATGAGGCTTTTCAATTACTATCGGATATCAAATTATCAGAATTAGAGAATGTTATCATCTCTGGAGTAATGGGTATGGCCTCTTTTACCGATGATACGGAACTCATCAACAAAGAATTTTTCACACTTCATGAAATATTTCAAAAATTGAAAGATGTTTTCTTTCAGGATAATGATAACTTTCGCGAAATTTCCATGGGAATGTCACACGATTACCTGATTGCTATTGAAAATGGAAGCACAATGGTAAGGATCGGAAGTACCATTTTTGGAGAACGGAATTGTGTTGCAAACTAATTAATAAATTATAAAACTCGCTTAATGTCTAATTTATCAACGACTTACATGGGGCTTTCCCTCAGGAATCCATTGGTGGTTTCAAGTTCCGGATTGACAAATTCGATCGACAAAATCCTTCAGCTCGAACAGAAGGGGGTGGGGGCAATCGTTTTGAAATCTCTTTTCGAGGAGCAAATTAGTAATGAAGCAATTCATGTGATCAAAGAGGACAAGCGGCAAATTTCCTACCCCGATGCTGAAGATTACATTTGGGATTATGTCCGTGAGAACAATTTGCAAACTTATCTTGATCTCATAAAAATTGCAAAATCGTTAGTGAAGATTCCGATAATCGCCAGCATCAATTGCACTTCGAGTGATGAATGGATGGCGTTTGCGCGTAATCTTGAACAAGCAGGTGCTGATGCTTTAGAAATTAATGCATTTTTTATGCCCACTGATCGCAAAATATCTTCCGCTGATATTGAATTTCGTTACCTTGATATTTTAACAGAAGTACGCAGAATAGTTAAAATTCCGGTAGCAATGAAAATCAGCAATAATTTCACCAATCTGGTTGGAATGGTTGATAAATTATCGGCCAATGGAGCAGCTGCAGTTATAATGTTTAACCGTTTTTTTGAACCTGATATTGATCTCGAAACACTTGAATTGACTTCATCTTCTATTTATAGTTCTCCGGTCGACCTTCGACATTCACTTCGGTGGACAGGTATTGTATCAGGGAAAGTTCCCCAAATTAATATTGCTGCTTCGACAGGTATACACGACGGTGAAGCGCTGGTTAAGCAGTTACTTGCAGGAGCAACGGTAGGACAGATTTGTTCGACGCTCTATTTGAATGGTTTTGGTCAGATAGATGAAATACTTGACTATCTGAAGACCTTTATGGCAAAGTGGAATTTTAAACTGATTTCTGATTTTCGGGGCAGATTGAGCTATTCAAAACTTCCCAACCCGGCTATGTACGAACGTGCACAGTTTATGAAATACTTTACGGGCCACAATAGTTGAGAATCCTTCTATTTATATTGCTGATTTTTACCTTTTTCGTTGATAATGCGAAAGGGGATGGTACTACCTACGCAATTAGGTTAAATAATTCGACGCCTGTTCAGTATTGTAATTCACCGGTATTGGTGGCAGATTCGCTGTCGATGGAATGGGGCTCGACGATTACTGGTATGAAAATCTCTTTCAGCGAAGGTTATATTGCAGGTGAAGACGAATTGGTCTACTCCGGAAGTCTGACGCAGAATGTACCTTCTCCGGGAACGCTGGTACTTACCGGAAGTTCATTGGTAAAGGACTACGTAAATGCAATTAGGAGTATCACCTACAAGAACAATAAAACCATACCGACTTTAGGTGTCAGAAAGGTTACCATATCCTTAAGCGATGTGGATTATCTGCCTGCCACAGGTCATTTTTATCGTTATGTTCCTAGTGTTGGCATTACCTGGACTGATGCAAAGGATAAGGCTGGTACTACGACCTACTACGGCTTAAAAGGTTATCTTGCAACGATAACAAGCCTGGTCGAAAATGAATTCATCAAGACGAAAACGATAGGAGTTGGATGGATCGGGGCATCGGATGCTGCTGTTGAAGGGGTTTGGCGTTGGGTTACCGGTCCTGAAGCATCAGAAGATGCTGTTGGCCGTTTGTTTTGGAATGGTACTGGAAATGATTATGCAGCCGGAATTGCAGGATCAGGACCCTATCAGGGTCGGTACAATAATTGGAATAGCGGCGAGCCAAATGATTGTTGTGATGCGAGTAAAATTCATGAAGAGGATTATGCGCACATCCTTTATTTCGCAAATAATCCTGCTTCATCACTCAAATGGAATGACCTACCAAATGCAGGTGGTTCAGGTGATTATGCATCTCAGGGATATTTAATCGAGTTTGGGGGATTTCCAGGAGAGCCAACTTTAGAGCTTAGTGCAACCCTTACATTGCAAATCAATACAATGCTTTTTGCAAATAAAGGCATTCAACAACCTGCAATATGCGAAGGGGATAGCTTAATACTGAATAAAGCGGATACAACTCGGGCCATCTATTCGTGGACACCAATAGACGGGTCGCTTTCATCACTTGTAATTGCAAATCCTACTGCGAAACCTAAAGTTACATCACTTTATTTTGTAACTGGAATACGCGGAGCATGTAATGATACTGCAACCTATAAAATATTTGTAAATCCTAAACCTGTTGTCAGTTTAGGTCGTGATACTACAATTTGTAACCCGGCGAGCATAGTATTAACTGCGGGATCCCAGTTTGCAGGTTATCAATGGTTACCAAATGGTGAAACGACCGCAAGCATTACCGCAACAAAAAATGGGGATTATAGTGTTAAAGTTACAGATGAATTGGGATGTAAAGCAAGCACAGGGATTAATGTTTCGTTTACCAATAAACCTAAAATTGATTTTTCAAGACTAAATTCATTGGTTTGCGGTAAGAAAACAGATGTTTTGGATATTACCTCAGATAAAGGGAGTTTTACAGTTGTACGGTTGAGCGATGGATTAATTTTCAATAATCCTAACATTACCGTTCCTGATTTTGGACCTTATGACTTTAAAATCAAAGCAACCGATCAGTTTTCATGTTATTCCGATTCTGTAGTTAAAGTTGGATTTTACAAAACTCCCACTGTTCGGTTTGATTTTGATTCTACTACCTGCAAAGGATATAATTTACCTGCAAGATATACTGGCGATGCAGATACAATTGTTTCCAACTTTAAATGGGTATTTGGAGGAGAGGTAATTGCAGATACAATCGGACGAAATTTTCTTGTAGTACCATTAGGTATTAATCGTTCACAACGTGATCTTCAATTAACGGTTACCCAGGATGGTTGTTCCAATACTTTTACCCAAAAGAATATTAAAGTAATACCGAAGCTTGATTTAAAAATGGTGTCGAATATTGGCTGTGAACCTTTTAATGCTGAATTCAAGGCAAGAAATACTGAAGTTGTAAAATATTACTGGAATTTTGGTGATAGTTCCCCTGTTTTTGAGGGAGACTCAATCGCTTTTCATCTGTATCAAAAGGCAGGATTTTATGATGTAAAGCTAAAAGTTACGACAGTGGTTACAAGCGGCGATGGGTGTACTAACGAAATCAAAATTGACAGTATGGTTCATGTAGCCCCAATACCCGATGTTGCGTTTTCCACATCTCCTGATATTTGTCTGGAACCTGGTATTAATGAAATTTCGTATGCAGGTACAATCGGAACCACAAGGGACAAATACTATTGGGATCTTTCGCAATTTGATTCTTCAGAGATATCATCAGATCCGCTATTGACTCAAGGTCCTTTAAAGTTTGATCTTAAAACTAAGCCAAAGACAACATTAGGTTTAAAAGTAATTACGGAATTTGGATGCGCTAGTTTGCCTGGGAGCACTTTTGTTAAGCGAAAACCCGATTTTTCGATTCAGTCGGATTTACTTGCCGGATGTATTCCTTTCAATCCAACATTAGCCGGTTTAATCAATGTCAATGATTTGGTTGACAAGGTTGATTTTAACTGGGATTTTGGAGATGCAACAACGGGTTCTGGGTCGCCAGTACTTCATACATACACCGATCCCGGAAAAAATTATACTGTTTCTCTGAACGGTATATCTTCGGTGACTGGATGTGAGCGCATAATAATTGAAACTGATTTTTTGAAAACCTATACTAAGCCGACAGCAAAGTTTAGCATGGATAATCAGGTTGTTTACAACGATCAGCCTGGTGTGAAGTTTACGGATCTCAGCACGGGTGATCCAACTGCCTGGTTATGGGATTTTAGTGGAGAATCAACCACAACACTTCAAAATCCATCCTATCATTTCACGAAGATGGGTCGGCAGAAAGTATTGCTTGAGGTAACTAACACCGACCTTTGCACCGACACAATTTCTCAAAATTTACTCGTTGCCTTCGACCAACTGTTTCCACCAAACGGCTTTTCTCCGAATGCTCCTAATGAGATCGATCGGGTATTTCTCCTCAATTCAGAAGGGATTGCTCGTGAAGGATACCATTTTACGGTGCTTAGCCGGTGGAATGATATCGTTTTTGAAGCAAAGGATGAGATCAAGGGCTGGGATGGACGGATGGAAAAAGGTGCGTTTGCTCCCGCTGGAGCCTACGTATGGATACTCAATTTCACCGATTTTTTAGGCAGGAAGCACAGGCAAACCGGAACAGTAACACTCATTTACTGAAAAATGTGACAATTAGACAATTTGATAATTATACAATTTGAAAATCTTTTTGATCATATTTCTGATTTTAACCCTTTTCTCTGCTATTACGAAAGGAGACGATCCTTCTTTTGCCATTAAATTAAATAATCCGAATCCTGTCGAATTTTGTACCTCTTCGGTTTTAGTCGCCAATCATATTACGATTGATGTTGTCGGTAATCCTAATATTCAGGGGATGAAAATCTCTTTCACCGAAGGTTTTATTGCAGGTGAGGATGAATTAGTTTACTCCGGAAGTTTGACTCCGAGCACACCTTCTGCTGGTACACTGGTGCTTACTGGCGGTAGTACTGTTCAGGATTATATCGATGCGATTAAAACAATTACCTATAAAAACAGCAAAGTCATTCCGACTTTAGGTAAACGAAAAATTACTATTTCGTTAAGCGATGTTGATTATCTTCCTGAAACGCAACATTTTTATAGATATATTAGTAATCCGGGAATAAGATGGTCACAGGCAAAAATTGACGCAGAATCGGCTTCTTATTATGGATTGAAAGGTTATCTCGCTACAATTACGAGCAAAGTTGAAAACGATTTTATCATTTCTAAAACAAAAGGGGTTGGTTATGTAGGGGCAACAGACAAGGATGTGGAAGGAGAATGGCGCTGGGTAACAGGTCCGGAAGGATTGCTGGATGGCGGCAAAGGACTACTTTTTTGGAAAGGAACCGGGGCACAAGCTAAGGCAGATCCTGTAAATTTTGGACCGGTAAATGGCGAATATAATAATTGGGACCGGTTGGAACCTAATAATACACTTCAGGGTACAAACTATGAGAATTACTGTCATATAACAGTTTTCCAGAATGATCCGGTAAATTCTTATAAATGGAACGATGTTGAAGACAAAGGTGGAACCGGTGATTGGTATCCGCAAGGATATATCATTGAATTTGGTGGTTTGGAGAATGTCACACTCAACCTAACTGCTACTTTAGATCTACAGGTAAACACGATGCTTTTTAAAAATGAGCCTGTTTCTCCAATTTGTGAAGGTGAAAGTATTGCATTGAATCAGCCAGATCTCACTGCAACTTATAGCTGGACTCCTGCGCAATCGCTTTCTGATCCTTTGATTGCCAATCCGGTGGCGAATCCCTTAATTTCAACAATTTATTCGGTTACCGCGAATCGCGGTGAATGTCATAATACAGCAAGTTATATAGTTCCGATAAACCTAAAACCTGTTTCGATTTTAAATGCAGAAGTGGATATTTGCCAGGGAGCTCAAATCACTTTAGATCCAGGCGTTCATCAAGGTTATAGTTGGAGCAATAATGCGACAAGCCAAACAATCGTTGTTGCTGCTTCCGGCGATTATACGGTTAAACTAACTTCGGACAAAGGTTGTACGTCAAGTTCCACATCAAAAGTAATAGTTCATGATTTTCCCACGATTGATCTAAGTTTACTTCAGACACTTATTTGCGGTGAAGCAAAATCCATTGCAATATATATCCCGACTAATGCTACCGAATATACCCTTACAAGTACTGATAATGAGGTAAATATAGACGGATTAACTGTAAGTGTTCCGCTCGATGGGGTTTATCCGATGGTTTATAAAGCTGCAATTTACTCTGCCTGTTCAGTTGAAAAGAATTTCGAACTCTCCTTTTACAAAATACCCAAGGTCGATTTTACTGTAAATGATCAAAAGTGTTATGGTTATAACCTGGAGGCTGAATACCTGGGTGATGCAGATATAAATAGCGCAAGATTTACATGGACATTTGGTGGAGAAAAAATTGCGGATGGGGTCGGGCTGAATAAGGAATCAATTCCGCTTGGTGTGAATCAGTCGAACCGCAATCTGGTACTAAAAGTAGAACAAAATGGATGTTCCGACCAACATACGCTCTCTGATATCCGTGTAATTCCTACATTAAGTATGTCAGTAGTTAATCCAATCCTTTGTCAGCCTGAGTTATTTGATTTTAATGCGATGAATACAGAAACGGGTGTGACATATGGCTGGGATTTTGGGGATGGTTCAAAAGGAACAGGACCCAATCCGCAACATAGCTATTTTCAATCCGGCAAGTATGACGTTCAGGTTACTGTAACTACAAATCAGAATTGTACCAATACTGCTTTGATCAAAGAGATGGTATTTGCGGCTCCAATACCCGATGTTGCGTTTTCCTTATCTCCTGATATTTGTCTGGAACCTGGTGTTAATGAAATTTCGTATGCAGGTACAATCGGAACCACTAGGGACAAATACTATTGGGATCTTTCGCAATTTGATTCTTCAGAGATATCATCAGATCCGCTATTGACTCAAGGTCCTTTAAAGTTTGATCTTAAAACTAAGCCAAAGACAACATTAGGTTTAAAAGTAATTACGGAATTTGGATGCGCTAGTTTGCCTGGGAGCACTTTTGTTAAGCGAAAACCCGATTTTTCGATTCAGTCGGATTTACTTGCCGGATGTATTCCTTTCAATCCAACATTAGCCGGTTTAATCAATGTCAATGATTTGGTTGACAAGGTTGATTTTAACTGGGATTTTGGAGATGCAACAACGGGTTCTGGGTCGCCAGTACTTCATACATACACCGATCCCGGAAAAAATTATACTGTTTCTCTGAACGGTATATCTTCGGTGACTGGATGTGAGCGCATAATAATTGAAACTGATTTTTTGAAAACCTATACTAAGCCGACAGCAAAGTTTAGCATGGATAATCAGGTTGTTTACAACGATCAGCCTGGTGTGAAGTTTACGGATCTCAGCACGGGTGATCCAACTGCCTGGTTATGGGATTTTAGTGGAGAATCAACCACAACACTTCAAAATCCATCCTATCATTTCACGAAGATGGGTCGGCAGAAAGTATTGCTTGAGGTAACTAACACCGACCTTTGCACCGACACAATTTCTCAAAATTTACTCGTTGCCTTCGACCAACTGTTTCCACCAAACGGCTTTTCTCCGAATGCTCCTAATGAGATCGATCGGGTATTTCTCCTCAATTCAGAAGGGATTGCTCGTGAAGGATACCATTTTACGGTGCTTAGCCGGTGGAATGATATCGTTTTTGAAGCAAAGGATGAGATCAAGGGCTGGGATGGACGGATGGAAAAAGGTGCGTTTGCTCCCGCTGGAGCCTACGTATGGATACTCAATTTCACCGATTTTTTAGGCAGGAAGCACAGGCAAAACGGAACAATCACACTCGTTTATTAATCATTGTTTATTATTTAAAATCAGCTATATTCAACACCAAATTCATTGAACAATGAAATTTGTCCTGCTTATCCTAACTTGCCTATTTTTGAAGGTGATATCTGTCCCTGCACAGGTCAATCCATGTCATAAGTCGACTGAAGGGAAAGATTTTTGGTTTGGGTTTATGGAAGGACGAAATTACCAGGTTGGACATTTTAATGAAATCACAATTACTTCGACCTACACCTGTAAATACGACATTTTTATTGGTAAATCACAAATACCCTATACTAGTGGAACAGTTTTACCCAACGACCCGGTTCGGATTACAATTGATTGGACAATGGTTGAGGCAATAGGTTCTGAAACAATACAGGAGAAAGCAATACACCTCATTTCGGATAATCCACTTAACGTTTATGCATTTAACTGGAGTATGAATTCTTCGGAAGTTGCCTTGATCTTTCCAAAAGAATCTCTTGGGAATGAATACTATGCAATGTGCTATACCCCTCACATAAACGGCAATGGGGTCAATAGCGGAAGCGGAAGAAACAGTGAATTTCTAATTGTGGCATCCGAAGATAATACTGTTGTACAAATCACTTCATCTAAGGTAACCGATAATGGTAAACCTGCCGAGATACCTTATTCAATTATGCTGAACAAGGGAGAGTTGTATCAGGTACAGTCGGAAAATCTGCCAATTCCGGTTTGGCCAGGTCAGGGCGATTTAACGGGAAGTTACATCAAAAGCAATAAACCGGTCGCACTGTATTCCGGGTCGCTATCAACCACAGTTCCGGGTGATGATGAAGTATCAGCATGGGATCATCTTTACGAACAGATTCCTCCAATACAAACATGGGGTCGAAAATTTATCGCAGTTCCATTAAAAACAAGACATGAAGATACCTATCGGGTTCTTGCCGCTGAAGATAACACGACAATACGCATAGGTAATAAACCTCCTGTCATATTAGATAAGGGTCAGTATCATGAATTCATGTTGCTTTTTACTGAACCGTCGTTAATTGAGAGTGATAAACCAATTCTTTTGGCACAGTATAGTAATTCGAATAGTGTTGATTTCGCCTTTACTGGTGGAGATGGAGATCCGTTTATGGTTATTGTGAGCCCGGTAAATCAAACCCGCGAAAAGGTGGCTTTTGTTGCATACAGTTCAGTTCAGATAAAAAGCAAATTCTTTATCAATGTAATTGTAAAAGATGACGCAGTTGATAAGATCAAACTTGATAATGTTCCGGTTGTTTTTCAGTCGATTGCCGCAACAGGCTATTCATTCGCCCAGGTGAGTATTGGAAGTGGCAACCATTATATTGAGTCGATCGAGTCGGATAAAGGTTTTATAGCCTATGTTTATGGTTTTGGCGGCGTGGAGGCTTATGGTTATGGCGTTGGCTTTAATCTTGATATCGTCCTTGACCTGGGAAGTAATGTCAATGCAAATGGTGCCAAATTGCTGGTCAGGTGCGACGGAACCGATTCCCTTAATCTAAGTGCCGGTAATGCCTTTGATCATTATTTGTGGAGTACCGGAGACACAACCTCTTCAATAAAAATCAATAAAGCTGGTTGGTATAAAGTTAATGTTTCAACAACGGATGGATGTGTGCTGCAGGATAGTGTTCAACTCGAGGTTAGCAAACCCGTTTTAAATTTGGGGAAGGATACCACAATATGTAAATCGGCAAACATTGTTCTTGATGCAGGCGCTAACGATTCTTTTTCCAGCTTTTTATGGACAACCCCCCAGGCTCCATTTACTCATCAAAAGTTAACCGTTACGAATCCCGGGATATATTCCGTTGAGGCAGCCAACAAATACGGATGCAAAGCCAGCGATACTATAACCGTATTTTTCACTGATAATCCTAAAATTAATTTTTCGGCTCTCGATACGATGATATGTGGAAAAAAATCAGATTTATTGAATGTTACGGCTGACAAGGGGAGTTTTACAGTACAACGCCTCAGTGATGGATTTACTTTCAAAGGTCTTGATGTAACGGTTCCCGATTTTGGAATTTACGACATGAAAATAAAAGCAACAGATAAGTATTCATGTTATTCAGATTCAGTATTAAGATTTGCGTTTCGTAAGAAACCTGGTGTTGATTTCTCTGTTGATTCGACAAAATGCTACGGTTATAATTTGGATGTTAAATATTTAGGGGATGCAAAAATAAATACTTCAGAGTTTGTCTGGATTTTTGGAGGCGATACCATTAATCATGGTATAGGACTTGACTCTTATCTTGTTCCGCTTGGAATTAATCGTGCCATACGCGATTTAAAGTTAATAGTAACTGAACAAGGATGCTCGAATGATAAAACACTTCATGATATTAAAGTTATTCCAAACCTGCAGATGAAAGTTTTGGATAGTTTGGGATGCGAGCCATTTACGACTAAGTTTTTTGGGAGTAATACAGAAACTGTAACCTATGACTGGAATTTTGGTGATGGGAATATCTTAAGCGGGTCAACAGCAGATCCTGATCATACTTATCAAAGCAATGGTTATTATCCTGTAAAGCTGAACGTGACAACGAATAAAGGTTGTACAAACGAGGTTAGGATAGATAGTATGGTTTATGTAGCGCCAGTTCCTACAGCAGGATTTACACCTCTTCCTGCAGAATGTCTCGGGAAAACGAATCATGAAATATCATATAGTGGAAGCGGTAACCAATCTGACTCTTATATCTGGAATTTATCTGAATTTGATGGTGATGAGGTCATTCAAAATCCAAATGAAACCCAGGGCCCGTTTGTATTCAATCTGAAAAATAAACCTCAGGCCAATATCGGATTGAAAGTGATTTCAAAATTTGGTTGTACAAGTAATGAGGCTAATGTTTTAGTGAAACGAAAGCCTGACTTCTCAATGAAATCTTCTTTGGCCATAGGATGTACTCCATTGGAAATCCTTTTTTCTGGTTTGGTTGGCGATCCTGTTGACCGACTAAGCTATTTTTGGAATTTTGGAGACGGAGCGAATGGATCAGGTAATGAGGTAAGTCATATGTATAATGAGTCAGGTCAAAAATTTGATGTTATACTTACAGCTTTATCTTCAACAACAGGATGTTCTGATACTTTAACAAGTAAAGAATTGATCCATACCAATCCAAAGCCCAAAGCCGGGTTTAGCATGGATAATAACATAGTTTATAACGATCAGCCAACTGTGAATTTTTCAAATTCAAGCATTGGTGCCAGTACTTATCTATGGAACTTCGGAGACGGATTAACATCTGATCAAAAAGATGTATCCCATTATTTTGGTGTTACTGGTTACAGGACTATTTTATTGGAAGCAATCAATGAATACCAGTGTTCTGATACTGTTTCGCAACAATTGCTTGTCGCATTTGATCGTATTTTCCCACCAAATGCTTTTTCTCCGAATGCTCCAAGTGAAATTGATCGTGTATTCAAACTTTCATCCGATGGAATTGCCAGAACGGGTTACCATTTCACAATTTTAAGCCGATGGAATGATATTGTATTCGAGGTAAGAGATGAGATAAAAGGCTGGGACGGACTAATGTCGAATGGATCACCAGCTCCCTCCGGAAACTATGTGTGGATTCTCGATTTTAGCGATTTTTTGGGTCGAAGGCATCGGCAAACTGGCACAGTCACATTGATTTATTGAGAGAATTTACATTTGTGGTATTAACATCGCGTTATTAAACAACCGGCGGTGCAATTGGCCAAAGAAAAAGGTTAATGAGATTTCGTGTGATCCATAGCTGTAAGCCGATACGTTTGAAAGTGAGAAATCAAAACTATATCCGAACTGGAACCTATCTTTTTGAATACCGATCATCGCAATCAGCGCATCGGGTCTTACGGAGAGGTTATTACGATACCACAGTCCAAATGCCAGCCAATCCTCTTTCATATAAATCCCGGCATTTATTTGCTTAAAAGATCCTTGCTGCTGATAAATAAGATTAGGTGATAAGGTAAATTCCCGCGAGTATAACCCACGATGAAGCTCATGACTTTTCATCCCCGCATGAAGCGTCATTTTAAGCGGCAGTCTTCCAACCTGATCACCTGCGATAATCGATTGATCGGGCTGCGTAAGGTGGTGGAGGGCAATTCCAAAATAAACATCATTCGACTGACCTGCCATTCCAAACGAAAAATCGGGAAAGATTTTTTGTCCATTTTCAAAAGGCAGGGGATAAGTTCCTGTAATTATTCCGGTTCCCTGATCGATCATTCCTGGAAAGATAAGTCCGGAGGTATTGAATTGTTTAAAAATAAACCCAGCTTCGAGCGCCATTGTAAAAAACAGCTGATCGTTTACCCTGACATGGTATGAATAAAGGAAAGAGGTGTTTATGCTGTTGACAACTCCATTTAATTCCCGGTCATACATTAATTTAAATCCAATTCCACTTCGAATACTGCTTAAAAATTCATCGTAGGTGAAATTATAGGTCACAAAAGTATTTCCCTGTTTAGGCCACTGATTCCGGTAGTTTGCAACCAATCTCTGGTATTCACTGGTTCCCGTAAATGCCGGATTTAAATAAAGAGGATTAGCATAAAACTGCGAGAATTCAGGGTCTTGCCCCTTCACCTGACTAACAGAAATTACGAGGAGTATTAAAGCAATAATCACAATACCTTTTAGGCCCGAAAACAGCTTTAGACTGAACCGAATTTGCCTTAAAAAAATAGTTAAAATCACTTTAATCACTATTTTGTGTTGATATTGATTAATTAATAATAAACATTAAAAGTATTCGAAGATTGATTGAGGTTAAAATGGAATACAAAGGTAGTTATAAATTTTATGTGCAACAACCTCTCAACTTTTCGGGAAAATGATTTTCAATAAGTTAAGATTAGTCCGTAAATTCCTGTTCTTCCGGAATATCGCGTATAATTGCCAATAAACCATTCAGCAAATAGGCTTTTTGCTCTGTCGCATTTTTTAGCGCATCCGTTACTTTAATTATTTCCTTATCTATGATTTCATCATCAATCCTGCCAAACATGTTTTCAATGACTGTGAAAGCTTCAAAAGCAACCTGAAACTCACCCTGAATAACCAGATCAATAAAAACGGGTAGATACTCATTATAAATAAGGCCATTTTGCCAGCAGCAAGCGACGAGATCTTTGCGTTCGCCGGCATATTTTTCGTTTTTGATGGCCTCAATAAATGAAGGGATACTCTCTTTGTGTTTCAGTTCCGACAACACGTTCAGCACACTTTTTTTGATTTCAGGGTGTTCTGTATGGTGCAATAAATCAATAAGTCCTTCAAGAATATGATGATTGCCCGATTCTCTTATCTGATCGATTGCTTCCAATAAAAATTCGGGATCAGTTGATTTCAGATTTGAAAGTATTTCCTTCGATTTTACGTCAATTGTCATGCGTATAGTTAATGTTAATTGCTTTAAATCATGCGTGAATTGTTCAACAATAACGAATTCAACAAGTCTGCATGGTTTTAAGCCTTGATTTTTTCAGTATGTTGACAAAGATAAAATAAAATACCTTTGCGCCTACTACAAATAGTCTGAATGGAAAGCGGAAGATCGAAGGAGCTGGAAGAGCGAAATATTGCCGGACTGATGTGGCAATTTTTTTGGCCTGCATTTATTGGCGTTACGGTCAATGCATTGTACAATGTTGTCGATCGGATTTTTATTGGCAGGGGAGTAGGATCGCTCGCACTTTCCGGGCTCTCGGTTGTTTTCCCCATCATGATTTTGGTTGCGGCATTCGGAATGTTGATCGGTATTGGTGCTGGTGTGAGGATCTCTATCAACCTCGGGAAAAAGGAATTTAACCTGGCCGAGCGTGTACTTGGAAACAGCTTTGTTTTGATGATCATCGTTGGTCTGCTGGTGACGGTGATCGGATTTTTGATTAAAACACCGCTGCTTCGCTCTTTCGGTGCAAACGATCAAACCATTGGGTATGCACAGGATTATCTGAATATCATTCTTTTGGGATCTGTTTTCCAGGTTGTCGGATTTTCGCTGAACAACATCATCCGTTCGGAGGGAAGTCCCCGTAATGCCATGTTCTCGATGATTATATGCTCGGTCGTGAATGTGATTCTGAATCCTATTTTTATTTTTGGTTTAGGAATGGGCGTGAAAGGATCGGCGCTTGCTACCGTGATTTCGCAGTTTATACTGATGATTTGGGTGATTTTTCATTTTTTGAGCAAGCGGTCAATTCTTAAACTTCGAGTCCGTAATTTAAAACTCGAACGTTCGATTATCTGGCAGATTGTTACAATTGGTATGGCACCTTTTGCGATGCAAATCGCCGGAAGTTTGGTGCAGGCAACTTATAACACTCAATTGATTAAATATGGCGCTGATGTGGCGGTCGGGGCAATGGGGATTATTAACTCTGTTGCCATTCTGATTGTCATGGCGGTGGTCGCTATTAATATGGCTTCGCAGCCAATTATCGGTTATAATTTTGGGGCCGGGAACTTCGGACGTGTGCGAAAGACCTGGAACCTTGGGATAAAAGCAGGTACAATTCTTTCCATCGTTGCATTTATCTTTGTCGAACTTTTTCCGGGATCTATTATCCACCTCTTTAACCACGATGACCCGCAACTCTACGAAATCGGAATACACGGACTTCGTATTTTCCTTTTGATGCTGCCGTTGGTTGGTTTCCAGGTAATTTGCTCCAATTATTTTCAAAGTATCGGTAAAGCCAAGATCTCACTCTATCTGACACTTCTTAGGCAGGTTATTGTTTTGCTTCCATTGCTGACCTTTCTCCCGATGCACTATGGAATAAACGGAATATGGATGGCAAGTCCGATCTCCGATTTTATTTCTACCTGTGTGGTTTTCATCTTCTTTCAAATCGAACGGAAGAAACTCCATCTGTTGGAGATGGATAATCCATCATTGTGAAAATCAATCTGAAATACCGAATAAAAACACCATAATTACCAAAGTAATAGGACTGATTTGGCTTCAGAACGTTTGGCACGGGTAATCCTATTAAAAAATAACGATACTCTTAAGGTGATTTTTTTATTACCCTGAAAGGGTGATATTTAACCCAACTTGCAGCGTTTTGATCAAAAATAAAGAAAAATCGGTCTAAAATCAAGTTTTTTCATCTCCCCAAGGGGTATTTTTGGCTCCTGTGTTTTGTAAGTGACTGATATTCAATCATAGAATTTTAAAATTTT